>Ga0187890_10000017_pt1 | contig 129008 bp, 99 predicted proteins | sample June2016WEW_21_1_FD_133005 | JGI IMG/M metagenome (GOLD analysis project Ga0187890, IMG submission 133005) | Peatland microbial communities from SPRUCE experiment site at the Marcell Experimental Forest, Minnesota, USA - June2016WEW_21_10 | ecosystem: Environmental > Terrestrial > Soil >... | reverse complement strand
CACGCGACCGCTTCAGACTTGAGGAAGCCCGGATTGCCATTTAGGCTTCCCGGATGCCCAGAATTCTACTCTCATCCGCAATAGTGGGGGCGATTCTTTGCCTTCGAGGAGTGTCCTCTTAGAGTTAGCGCGTTGCTGGGGAGAAAAACAGCGGAATGCTCAGAATTGGCCAACTCCTGGTTTGCCATCAACTCGGCGATAGCCAGGAAATGACTTCCGAGGGGAACGTAGGCAACGGGTTGGAACTTACCAGCTACAGCGTGCGCTTGAAGAGCGGCGTGGCAATGAGCAGTGTGGCGATGCCGAAGATGGTGAGGAACGCAAGGTCGCCCCGGATGGCGATCCAGCCGCCGTCTTTCAAAAGAACAGCCTTGAAGCCGTGAATCGCATACGTAAAGGGATCGACAACGCTCATCGCCTGCATCCACTTGGGAAACGACACTGTGGGATACATCGCGCCTGAGGGATAGAGCAGGAGCACGTTGAGCACGCCGAACATGGCGCGCGGGACGAGCGGATCGTCGACCCGCACCATGAGCAGAAACATCATGCCATTGAAGGCAATGGAGCCGGCGATGATGAGGCACAACATCTGCAGCATGATCATGGGGTGAAAGACGACCCCCAAGCCCGCAATGAGCGATCCAATGACGCCGATCGATATTCCGCTCAGTGTGGCTTTGATCGCTCCGGCGATGTTCAAGCCGAAGACCAGCTCAAGTTTCGTAATCGGTGTGACCAGGTACCCCTCGTGCACGCCGCGAGCCTTGTCATCGATGTAGAGCATGCCGCCGCCAATCATGACCGAGATATACATGGCCAGCGCGACTGTCATGGGCAGAAGGTACTTCAGATAATTGACGTAGGGGTAAAGCTCGACAATTTCGAGCGCGATCGACTTCGACAGCCGGTCCTGAACCTGAGGCGCATTCATCGCGTCGACGAGCGACTGCATCTCGCCTTCGAGGGTGGCAGAAGTGAACAGGTCGGAGTTGTCGACAATGAGGCCGAGCTGGGGCGCGTCCTGGGCGTAGACGCGGCGCGAGTAATGCTCGGGGATGATGACCGCGGCGTCGATTTTGCCGGTGCGCACGTCTTCGCGCGCCTCAACCTCATTGGGATAATCGACGACGGTGAAGGTCTTGATGTTGGCGGCGACGGCGTCGAATGCCTCGCGCACCTTGACCGCTTGCGGTCCATGGTCATGGTCGACCACTGCCACGTGCGTCCCCACGATCTTGCCGCCGAATGCGTTGCCGATGATGATCAGCTGCAGAATCGGGAGCATCAGCGACATGATCATCAGCGTGGGCGAACGAAAAAACTTGCGCATCTCGCGCTCGATGATGGCAAACATTCTGTTCATGGCTGCGCTCCCGGCCGCGGCGGCATGGTGAAGACCGGCTTCACCTGCTCATCGCGAAGTTGACGGCCCGTGTAGTGAATGAATACGTCGTCGAGCGTGGTGTTCTGCACGCTGAGAGAAGTGAGCGTCTCGCCGAGGCTGGCCGCCAGCTCCACGATCTGCATGGTGGTCTTTGAACCCGACGTGGTGAGCACGCGGTAGAACCCTGCGCTTTCCGGTTGCACGCTGGTTACGCCTTCCAGCTTCGTCAGCCGCTCTTCCCACTCTTCGGTCTCGCGGTCAAAGTGCACTTCGACGACATTCGCACCAGCAACGCTGTTCTTGAGCTCCACCGGAGTGCCCAGCGCCACCAGCGTGCCATGATCCACGATTGCAATGCGGTCGCACAGCTTGTCGGCTTCTTCCATGTAATGCGTGGTGAGCAGCATGGTGAGGTTGCGCGTGGACTTGAGCTTGTTGAGCATCTCCCAGACGGCGATGCGCGAAACGGGATCGAGGCCCGTGGTGGGCTCGTCGAGGAAAAAAATCTTCGGGTTGTGCACCAGGCCGCGCGCAATCTCAAGCCGACGCCGCATGCCGCCGGAAAGCGTCTTGGTTTGCGCGTCGCGCCACTTGGTGAGGTCGACGGCCTCAAGCACGTCGTTAATGTTCTTTTCACGCTCGGCGCGCGGCACGCCGTAGAGCTTGGCGTAGATACTCAGGTTCTCTTCGAGCGTCAAATCCTGGTCGCTGGTGAGGGCCTGGGGGATGACGCCGATGACGCGGCGCACATCGTCGGGATCGTCGGCCACGTTGTGTCCGGCGACGATGGCCTTCCCCGAGGTGACCGGGATGAGCGTGGTCATCATGCGGATGAGCGTGCTCTTGCCGGCGCCGTTCGGACCCAGCAGGCCGAAGATTTCGCCCTCGGCGACGCTGAAGTTGACGCTCTTGACCGCTTCAAAATCGCCGTAGCGCTTGCAGATGTTCTCGACCGCGATTGCAACAGGCCTGGCGGCGCCGTTTCCGTTCCCCGGATTCTGATTGATGGCTGCGCTCACTTCTTCACCAGCTTGGCCTTTGGGATATACACGTAAGCTGTCATGCCGGGCACGAACTTTTCGCCGGGATTGGGAATGAGAAGCTTGAGTTGAATGGTCCTGATGTCGCGCTTCATGCTGTTCACGTCGCGTTGCGTAGCGAAGTCGCCTTCCGCCGCCTTGGCGATGACCTTGCCGTAAAATGTGTCGCCACTGGGCATGACGACGCGCAGCGAATCGCCCAACTCGACGCTGTCGGCCTGCGTCTCAGGCAGCGGCGCGTAGACCCAGGTTTGCGAAAGATCCATGATGGTGACGATGGGCGCGCCGACGGTGACCACTTCGCCTTGCCGCGCGGCCCACACGTCCACTTTTCCGTCAATGGGCGAAACCACCTGCGCGTAGCTCTCCTCGACACTCGCTTCCTGGGCCAGCGCACGTGCATTTTCCTCTTCGGCGCGCGTTTCGTCCACGGTATGCTCCGACACAGTGGTCAGCAACTCATGGGCGCGCGCCTGGCGCAGGTTGGCTTGCTCCGCTGCAAGGTTGTCGCGCGCCGCGTTCACTGCGGCTTGCGCTGCCTGCAGGCTGGTCACGGCTTCGTCCCGCGACTGCGTGCTCATGATTCCCTGCTTCTCCAACGCAACGGTCCGGATGGTATCTGCCTGCTGATGCTCGAAGTTTGCCTGCGCCTGCGCCAGCGCCGCTTGCGCGGCTTTGACCTGCGCTTCTGCGCTCACCGTCGCGCTGGAAGTTTCACCGCGGTTCTGCTCTTCGGTTTCGACGGTGCCGTTCAACTTTGACTTCTCACTGGCAGCCGTTGCCTGGGCCGCTTTGAGCGCGGCCGCAAGATCGTCGCTCTCGATGGTGGCGATGAGCTGGCCGGATTTGACTGAGTCACCCTCTTGAACCGTCAAATTCTGAATGCGGCCGGGGATCTTCGAGCTCACAATCACTTCGTTGGCGTCGACGGTGCCGACTAGTTGCAGGTCGCCGCCGCGATTCGTGGTAAGCAGATACCAGATCAGCGATCCGATGGTCAGAAGTCCCAAGATCAGGAAAACTCGATTTCGCGCGTTCACTTCGGCTTCACCTCTAAGCTTTTGAATTCCTCGTAGTCTGGCATGGGCGTGTCATTGAGAACCTTTGCCGCGAGCTCCGCACCGTGCTTGCGGTCCTGAAAAATCGCCTGGCCCAAAAATTGGACGGTCGCGACCCTGCGCGCCTGCAGCGCCCCTTTTTCGAATGGCTCGAAAGGCAAGATGTAACGCCAAATGGGCGCGCTGAGGAAGTAGAAGACATTTCCGCCGAGCGCCGTCAGCACCATCTGCAGCCAATCGGCCTCGATGAGCTCGCCCAAAGCGATGCCTTCGCGGACCATGGACTGAAACATGGCGTGGAGCGGTGCGAAGACGCGCTTGACCAGGACCAGCAACTCGCCTGATTCGCCCTTATGCAGACGCATCATCTCGTGCTGCATGAGGGTTTGGAATTCTCGCTGGGTCAAAATACGGTCAAAATGATCGAGCGCCGCGCGCAGCATGCGCTCGCCCGGGCTCGCCTCGCGAAGGAATACCGCCATGGAGCGGTCGCGGATCCGCGCCGAAACCATCTCCAACGCCGCGGAATACAACTTCTCCTTGCTCTCAAAGTAGTAATAGAGCAGCGCCTTGTTGACGCCTGCGGCCTGGGCGATCTGCTCCGTGCGCGCGCCAGCGAGGCCGTTGGCAGCGAACTCGCTGAGGGCGGCGTCGAGGATGCGACTGCGGGTCTCGGCGGAGCGCTCGGCCTGAGCTTCGGGATGGGTGGTTGGGGTCATGGGCGATGAATTAACTAACTGGTTAGTAAATTACATCATGCGCGCCTACAAAAGCAAGTCCTTTGAGGAAATCGCTTCTGGCTACTCCCATATCTATAAGATTCTTAGGCTTTTATAGATGATTTCGGCGCTAATTGCCGGGCAATGATCTGTCGGATCGGTTCATTGTCGGCATACACACGCCACTCCCCCACCTTGCCGTTATTCACCCGTGCGCGGAACACGGCCGGCGTTTGCCAGCGATTCTCGGACAAGAGCCGCCCACCTGCCGCAAACGTGCCCTGGGCTGCGCCAAGCATCACCACAACCGGTCCATCGCAGTGAGTTTCATCCACAGCGATCGTGTAGTCCGGAACCATGTCGAAATAGCTCCCCCAACTCACCCGCATCCGATCCCGGCCCTCGACAACGTTTCCCAGCGCGTCAACAAACCGGTGCTCCTCGGTCATCAGTTCGGCCATCGCATCCAAATCCTGCCGATTGATGGCCCGGATGAATGCTTTCGCAACAGCTTCGGCTGATTCGCTCATACCGTCTCGCTTCCCGCCACGCTCGCCTCAATTCCCTGTTTCTTGCGCTCGACTTTCGGCCCTAGTCGAAAACTACCGTTTTGTTGCCGTAACAGAGGATGCGGCGGTCGAGATGCCAGCGGACGGCACGCGACAAGACCATGCGTTCGAGGTCGCGGCCCCGGGCGACGAGATCCTCGACCTGGTCGCGATGCGAGATGCGCGCCACATCCTGCTCTATGATCGGCCCATCGTCGAGCACTTCGGTGACGTAGTGGCTGGTGGCGCCGATCAGCTTGACGCCGCGCGCGTGCGCCGCGTGATAGGGCCGCGCGCCGGTGAACGCCGGAAGGAACGAGTGGTGCACATTGATGATGGCTGCTGGATAGTGAGCGACGAATTGCGGCGACAGAATCTGCATGTAGCGGGCGAGAACGACGAGATCGACCTTGTGCCGCGCCAGAAGCGCAAGTTGTTTGGCCTCGGCCTCAGAGCGGGTCTCCACCGTGACCGGCACATGCTCGAAGGGAACGCCATAGAATGCGGCCAGTTTCTCAACTTCGCGATGGTTGGAGACGATGACCGGAATCTCGCAGGCGAGCTCCCCGGTACGCCAGCGGTGCAGGAGGTCGGCCATGCAATGCAGGTATTGCGAGCAGAAGAGCGCCACGCGCGAAGGACGCTCACTCGAGGTCAGCTTCCAATTCATGTTCAGCTCGGCTGCGATGGGCGTGAACACTTCCCTGAAGGCCGCGAGATCGAAGCCGTTCAACTCCCACTCCACGCGCATGAAAAATAGGCCGAGGTCGTGGTCGATGTGCTGGTCGGCGTGGAGAATGTTGGCGCCGCGCTCGTAGAGCAGGCCCGAGACGCGCGCCACAAGGCCCTTGCGATCGGGGCAATCGATCAAAAGAACAGCCGAAGCTTTCATGGTAAGAACAGATTACGCTATGGCACTGAGCCGGCGGGAGCGCGCGATGGCGCCCTCCCGCTCGCAATGCGACTCAGTCGTAGTACTCGAGGCCGAGGTGCGTGATGAGGTCTGCGCCCATGATGTGGCGCAGAGTGTTTTTCAGCTTCATCGACTGGATGAAGAGATCGTGCTCCGGGTAGAGGCCCTTCGCAGTCTGCGGCGACTTCCAGTAGAAGCTCAGCCATTCCTGAATGCCGATGGAGCGGAGTTCGGGCGTGCGCTTGGCCAGATCGAGGAAGAGCACAAGGTCGAGCGCAATGGGCGCGGCGAGAATCGAGTCGCGACAGAGGAAATTGACCTTAAGCTGCATGGGATAGCCGAGCCAGCCGAAGATGTCAATGTTGTCCCAGGCCTCTTTCTCGTCGCCGCGTGGCGGATAGTAGTTGATGCGAATCTTGTGGTAGATGTCGCTGTAGAGATCCGGATAAAGGTCGGGCTGGAAGATGTATTCGAGCGAACCTAGCTTCGACTCTTCCTTCGTTTTGAAGGAGTGCGGCTCGTCGAGCACTTCTCCGTCGCGATTGCCGAGAATGTTGGTGGAGAACCAGCCTTTTACTCCGATCATGCGCGCCTTGAAGGCCGGCGCGAGAACGGTCTTCATAAACGTCTGGCCGGTTTTGAAATCCTTACCGCAGATGGGCGCGGCGTTCTGCTTGGAGAGCTCGATCATTGCCGGAACGTCGACGGTGAGGTTCGGCGCGCCATTGGCGAAGGGCACACCCTCTTTGAGCGCGGCGTAAGCGTAGATCTGCGAAGGCGCAATGCCGGGATCGTTCTTCTCGAGCCCTTTCTCGAAGGCCTCGATAGACTGATGCACGGCGGTCGGCTTCAAAAAGATTTCGGTCGACCCTGCCCAGATCATCACGACGCGGTTCACGGTCTTCTTGAAGGCGCGAATGTCGGCGCGCAACTGCTCGGCCAGGTCGCGCTTGTTCTTGCCCTTCTTCACGTGCGTGCCGTCGAGGCGCTTGACGTAGTAGCGATCGAAGACCGCGGGCATGGGCTTGATCTTCTGGAGGTACGGCTTCAACTTCTTGAGCGTTTCGGGCCCCAGAACCGCAGCGTGCGCGGCCGCCTCGTAGACGTTGTCTTCAAAGATGTCCCAACCAGTGAAGACGATGTCTTTCAAATCGGCGAGCGGAACAAAGTCCTTGATGAGCGGCGAGTGATTATCGGTACGCTTGCCGAGGCGGATGGTGCCCATCTGCGTGAGCGATCCGATCGGCTTTGCCAGTCCGCGGCGAACCGCTTCGACACCGGCGATCATTGTGGTGGCCACTGCGCCCATGCCAACCACCATCACACCCAATTTGCCCTTGGCCGGCTCAACCATCATTGCAGCGGTCTTTCGCCCCATCGACGAAGGGGCCTCGATTTTCGCGCCGCCTTTTTTCTTCGTTGCCATTGCTTCTCCTAACCTTCCTTTACGGATGATTTCAAAATCAATTTCAATGCTCGATCAAGCGCGCTAAAGAACTGCGCGGCCTTGCTCGCTTTGAGTGCTTCCCGATGCCGCACTCGAATGTTTGGCGCGCCTTACGTGCGACCAGACAAACCAGATGATCGCTGCAAGGATCGCGATCTCCACCACGAGATGGAAGCGATGAAAAACCTGCTCGAGGCGCGGATCGGTATGCCATCGTTCCCCAAGCTTCATGCCCGCCCAGGCGAGGCAGATATACCAGGTGATTGAACCCAATGATGTGTAGATGTGGAAGCGTAGGCGCGGCATGCGCGCGATTCCTGCGGGGATCGAAATGAACGTTTGCACGACGGGCATCATCCGCGCCAGAAGAACGGCGATGGAGCCATACTTTGCGAAAAACCAGCCCATGCGGTCCAGATCGTGATTGCTCATCAGGACCCATTTGCCGTAGCGCTCGACGAAGGGACGCCCGCCCTTCGCTCCAATCCAATAGCCGATGGCTGAGCCGATGTTGCAACCGACCATTCCGACGATGGCAACCATAAAGAGATTGAAGCGGCCGAGATAAACCAGGTAGCCGGAGAACGGCATGATGAGCTCGGATGGGAGCGGGATTCCGGCCGAGTTGATGGCCATCAATCCAATGATCCCTGCGTAACCCCCGGCGCTGATCACACGGGTCACGAACTCCACCAGCAGGGCCAGGATTCTTTCAGTCATGAGCCTCCCCAGTATATAAGGGTGCTCACGCACTTTTTGGTCTTGGTTGAGATTCGCGGCGAGAAAAGCCAATGCACACGTCTGCAATTCGCGTTTGTTAGGATGGAATGTGTTCGAGGGAGACTAAGTGGCCGATCAAGTACCCGATTCGCATCCGCCGGTTCCGCTGACGCTTGAGGGATCGAGCGTGCTGCACCAGTTCTTTCGGTTTGACTGGAAGGCGTGGCGTTCCTCCGCGGACGGCGAACGCAAGAAGATTGTTGCTGACGCCATTGCAACAATAAAGGCGCTCGAACGAAAAGACGCGAGCGCACCGATCCGTTCGGCGCTGTATTCGCAGCTCGGGCACAAGGGCGACTTGATGCTCATCCACTTCCGCGACTCGCTGGAAGAGCTGAATCAGGTTGAGCTGACGCTGGCGCAAGCGCCGCTCTACGATTTTCTTGAGCTGCGCCATTCGTATGTTTCGATTGTAGAGTTGGGCTTGTACGAGTCGTCGCGCAAGACATACGAAGCCACGACGGCCAAGGGATTCGAACAGTTTTCGGCGGAGTGGAATGCGGAGATTGTGGCGTCGCTCGAGCGCGGCGCGGAAGCGATGAAGCCGCGGCTGTGGCCTGCGATTCCAGAGGCAAAGTATCTGTGCTTTTATCCGATGGACCGCAAACGCGGCGAGCAGGTGAACTGGTACACGGTGCCATTTGCGGAAAGACAGAGGATGATGCGCGAGCACGGGATGATCGGGAGGCGATACGCCGAGCAAGTGAGGCAGGTTATTTCCGGATCGATTGGCATGGATGATTGGGAGTGGGGCGTGGACCTGTTCGCCGACGATCCCGTGGTCTTCAAGAAGTTGATTTATGAAATGAGATTCGATGAAGTGAGCGCGGTGTACGCGCTGTTCGGGCAGTTTTATATTGGGGTGCGGCTGCCTGTGGAGAAGCTGGCGGCGTGGGTTGAGGGGAAGCTCGAACCCACGAGATGATAGCGGCCTTTTCGGTCGGCAGCTCAGACCAGATCGCAGCCAAGTGAGAAGCGCAACGCTGCGCAAATCTCGCCCATTCGCGACGAGTGGAGCTGGGCAACGCGCCTGCCCAGCCGATCCTTTGGCACTGTGACTGCGTTGTGGAGATTCACGGCGCAGGGGGCCTTCATACCGTCCTCGCCGCCCAAAGCGACTTCCGATGGGGCGCCTCGGATCGTAGAAGTGATCGGTGCAATGGTGACATACGCTAGATACTCAATCGCAGAATCGCGAGTGAGCACGACAACTGGTCTCAGCTTGTCCGGTGAAGCAAACTGACAGAGGCGGACGTCTCCTCGAGCTATTCTTCCGGCCATGCTGCCACCGTCGTCCACAACTGTGCTTCGTTCTCATCTTGCGGCTGCTTGATGTAGGCCTCGCGGTCACGGTTCTCTTTCACGCGGATTTCCAGCCGACGCAAATGCTCTCGCAGCGCGTCACGCACCAGAGCGGAGCGATTCGCCTTCATTCTTCGTGCTGCTCGGTCAGCGGCCAGCAGAAGCTTCTTATCGAGGACAACCTGGATCGTTTCCATATGTCGACTCTACTCCACAGTCCATTCCACAGTCAAGGCCCCGGCAGTTCCGGTGCGCAAGATTAAACTCCTAACCATGACTACCGCACGAGGGAAGACAAAGCCCGCGCCAAAGAAGAAAGCAACAGCAACGCTAGCAGCGCGCGGGGTGCTTGCGAAGGAGCGCGTCGACGCCATTCTGAAGGGGCTCGACGAGGCGTATCCGGACGCCGTGTGCGCGCTCATTCATCAGACGCCGTGGGAGCTGCTGGTGGCGACGATTTTGTCGGCGCAGTGCACGGACGTGCGCGTGAACATGGTGACGCCGGGGTTGTTTCGGCGCTTCCCTACCCCGCAAGCGATGGCCAAGGCAAGTTTGGCTGAATTGGAAGAACTCATCCGGACGACAGGCTTCTTCCGCAACAAAGCGAAATCAATTCAGGGCGCGGCGAAAAGGATTATTGCGGAGTTTGGCGGCGAAGTTCCGCAGACGCTCGCCGAGCTGATTACAATTCCCGGAGCGGCGCGCAAAACGGCGAACGTGGTTCTGGGCGTAAGCTTCGGCAAGGCCGAGGGCGTGGTGGTCGATACGCATGTTTTCCGCATTGTGCGGCGGCTGGAACTCGCGAGGGGCGACACAGCTGAAAAGGTGGAACAGGAGCTGATGGAAGTACTGCCGCGCGACCAGTGGATCAACTTCTCGCACCAGATCATCCAGCACGGGCGCAAGGTGTGCATGGCGCGCAATCCGAAATGCAGCGAGTGCAACCTGGAGCCCCTTTGCCGGTCGAAAGACAAAACCTGGCGGAGCTAGCGGGGTTAGCGGAGCTGGCGGCGTGAGCGGGCCGGGCTGGGGAAATGGTTCGTCACCGGCTGCTGTGAGAATCGATCCTTCGCACGCTGAAGCGAGCTCCGCAAACGCGCGGAAGAGGGAAGTGGATTTAGATCGTCGGCGCGATTGGCGCCGAATATTGCGGTATGTCGAGCATGCGCGAAAACTCCGCTATCTTGGTCCAATAAACGACCCAAAGCACCACGGAAGCGAGTCCCGCGAGCGCCCCCAGAACAGGGATAATGCAACAGCAGGTGCAAACGCTCATGGCGATGCCGATGGATTGTCCAGGCGAGGGGTCGGGGCTCGGAATTCCTCGACGAGCATATTCGTTAGCAAGCGATCTCGCGAGGCCCATCACAACAAAGAAGTTCCAAATCAGGTTCAAGAACGGAATGAGAAGAAGCCAGACCATTCCCGGGTCCATCGTTCTGGAAACTGGTGAGCACTTGTTCAGCGCTCCCTGGAGTGTAAGGATGTAGAAAATTGCTGGCACGATGAAGAACAGCCCGAAGACGCACGACAGCACCATGAGGTGCCAGGGTTGAAGCAAGTCGCCCATTTCATGCCCCACTTTCTACAAGCTACGAAATTGGCGACATTTTAACGCGAATTGACGGCTCAAGTCCATGAGTTGGCGGCTCCGCGCGAGGCGCCGCGACAATTCTGCCCATTGCATCGTTACCGGTTCGAGAGAACCCGGCGAGCGGCCTGAATGAGGCCGGGTACGTCGGATGGAGATGCTTCCGCGGCGGCTTCCCAGCCAATGTCGCGCAGAGTCTTGCTGGTGATGGGGCCGATAGAAATTGCGACAACACCGGCAAAGGGGAACGCGATTCCGGCGTGCCGCGCGGCGTCGGCGAGATGCGCGACGCTGGATGAGCTGGTGAAGGCCGCGGCGTCGATTCCCTTTTTGAAAGCATCGCGCAGAAGCCTGGGTGCGGAAGCGGGCATGACGTTGCGATAGGCGTCGACGACGTCGACCGTTGCGCCGGCAGTGCGGAGCGCGTGCGGAATGACATCGCGAGCGATGGCGGCGCGTGCCAGCAAAACTTTCTTCCCGCACGTATGGACCGCGAGGCTCTCCGTTAGACTCTCGGCAACATAGGACTCCGGAACCAGCGCTACGGCCATGCCCAGGCGGCGCGCCGTTTCAGCCGTGGCTTCTCCGACGGCGGAGATGTTGAGTCGAGTTGCGGCAGCCAGGCTGAGGCCAAGCGCAGCCGCGCGGTCGGCAAGCGCACGAACGGTATTCGCGCTGGTAAGGATGAGCCAGTCGTAAGAATCGAGTTGGCGCAGCGCTCGGTCGAGTGGAGCGAAATCCGATGGTGGCTGAATCTCGATGACGGGAACTTCGACCGGTTCGGCTCCCAGCAAGCTGAGACCCTCACTGAGCTTGCCGGCCTGATGCCTGGCGCGCGTCACGAGGATGCGCCGGCCAGCGAGTGGCAACGCGTTCATCAAGCGGCTCCGCCTGCGGTATTCGTGCCGGCCGCAAGCAACGCGGTTGCCCCATCGGCCAGCAGAACTTCGGCAGCTTCGCGCCCCAAGGCTAAGGGATCGGTGTTGCGGCGCGGCGCGTGAAGATGGACGCGGATCACCTGGCCTGAATCGGGTGAAGCGACGACGCCATAGATCTCCCACCAGGAAACAGCTGGAATATCCTGAGCAAACGAAGGGCGGCAGTGAATGCCGATGGGAACCTGGCAACCTCCGCCGAGAGCAGCGAGAGCCGCGCGTTCCGCGGTAACCGCAAAGCGCGTGTCGGCGTGGTCAAGGAAAGCAACAGCGGCCAGTGTCTCCACGTCGCCCTGGCGAATTTCGATACCCAAGGCTCCCTGTCCCGCGGCGGGACAAAAATCATCAGGGTCAAGGCGTTCGCGCACGTGGTCGGTTTTGCCGAGACGGTCGAGTCCGGCTGCCGCGAGCAGAATCGCGTCGACTTGTCCCTCGGCGAGCTTGCGCAGGCGAGTATCCACGTTGCCACGAAACTCGACGGCCTCAATGTCCTTGCGCAAGGCTTTCAGCTGCGCGCGGCGGCGCTGACTGCTGGTGCCGACACGCGCGTGGCGCGGCAGATCAGCTAGGCTGGCAAAATTAACCGAGACAAAAACATCGCGCGGGTCGACACGCGGCGGCGTGGCCGCGAGTGCGAAGCCGGCTGGCAGTTCGGTAGGCAAATCCTTGAGCGAGTGAACAGCGAGATCGATGCGGCTGGCGGCGAGCGCTTCCTCAATCTCTTTGGTGAACATGCCCTTGGAGCCGACTTCGGAGAACGCGACTTCCTGGAGACGGTCACCGGTGGTTTTGATGATTTCTATTTCGACTTCGTGGCCCTGAACGCGGAGCAGTTCCGCAATGTGATTGGCCTGCCAAAGGGCGAGCTGCGATCCGCGACTGCCGATACGGAGCTTCATCGGCGCGCCTCGGCTTTCTTCAGACTCAGACTTGCTTCCGGCTCAGTGCTTGCGGCCGTGCGAGCCGCTTCGCTCGACTCGGATGAGGGAGCGCGGCTTGATCCGCCTTGCGGAGTTTCGGCGGGCGTAGCTGCTGTGTCGGGCGCAGCGGGTGAGACAGACCACTCCTCGCAGAGCGCGTCGAGCTTGGCTGCGTCGCCCTCGCGCGCTGCCTGCTTAAGCGCCGCCATTGGCTGATGGAGAAACTTGTTGACGAGGCCGCGCGTGAGCGCTTCAACGGCGGCGAGCTGCTCGGGTGTGAGCGTGCCGAGGCGGCTGTGAATGCGCTCGATCTCAGCGACGCGCATTTCTTCTGCTTTCTTTTGGAGCGCGACGATTGCGGGCGCGACGTTGACGGTGCGCAGGCGCTGATGGAAGCGCTCTACTTCGGCGGCAATGAGCGCCTCGGCGTCGATGGCCTCGCGGCTGCGCTCTTCCATGTGCGAGACGGCCACTTGCTGCAGATCGTCGATGTCGTAAACAAAGATGCCATCGAGCTTGTTCATCAGAGGATCGACGTCGCGCGGGACGGCGATATCGATAAAGAACATGGGGCGATTGCGGCGCTTGTGAAGAAAGACCTGCCCGTGCTCGGGGCGAAAGATGGGATGCGGGGCGCCGGTGGAACTGATGACGATATCGGCGCGGCTGGCGGCATCGTAGAGCTGGCTGTAGTCGATAACCTCGGGGGCGACGGCGCCCTCGAACTCCGCGGCCATGCGGCGGGCGCGCTCGGCGGTGCGATTGCAGACCAAGATGGCGCCCGCGCCCTGTTGCACGAGGTGGCGCGCAGCGATCTCGCTCATTTTTCCGGCGCCGACGAGAAAGACCGTGCGCCCTTCGAGCGAGCCGAAGATTTTGCGGGCGAGATCGACGGCGACAGAAGCGATGGAGACGGAGTTGGAGCCGATGCCGGTTTCGCTGCGCGCTTTCTTGGCGGCGGCAAATGCGCTCTGTAGCAAATGTTCGAGCTGGCCGGAGACGGTTCCAGCGGCGCGCGCGACAGCGAATGCTTCCTTGACCTGGCCGAGAATCTGCGGCTCGCCGACCACCATGGAATCGAGACTGGCGGCCATGCGGAAGAGATGGCTGACGGCTTCCCTATCTCGGTACTCGTAGAGGTGAGGCGCGAGAACGGATGCGTCGATGCCGAACTGGCGCGAGAGAAACGATGCAACGGAACCGTCGGCGTCTTCGACGACCGAAAGCAGCTCCACGCGATTGCAGGTGGAGACGATCATGCACTCAGTGACTCCCGGCGTGGCGGCTAGAGCGCGCGTAGTCTCGGCAAGCTCGTCGCGGCCGATGGCGATCTTTTCGCGCAGCGCGATGGGCGCGGTTTTATGGTTCACGCCAATGAGAGTGAGCGTCATTGGGGACCGAACCTGTGCACCTGGCTGAAGAAGTTGACGGCCCAGACGGCCATCATTACGACCAGCGCAGCGCCCGAGACGTAAGCGGCCTTTCGACCGCGCAGGCCGGCGCCGCGGCGGACGAGAAGCAGCGTGACGTAGACGATCCACATGGCGAACGAAGCCAGGATGTTGGGATCGAGAAAATAGGAGGCACCAACCGAGGTTTCCTGCACCAAAACGAATCCCATCAACAAACCGACAGTCATGCAGGGAAATCCGAATTCGAGGGTCGCGAGAGCCAGGCGCTCGAGCGTGTCGAGCGGCGGCAGCCAGTCGAGCGGCGCAAAACGCGACGATTGCCCAGGCTTGATCTTGGCCTTGATACGCCGCTCCTGCACAAGATACAGCATTGAGGAAAGCAAGCTGAAACCAAGCGCCGCGTAGGCGAGCAGCAGGGCGATGATGTGCGCGACAAGCCAGCTCATCCAGACTCGCTGCGACGGAAAACGATAGGTGCCGGCACCCAGCGCAGGGATAAAGACGAGGAAAACCGTGGCCGGGAGAGCAAAGAGGCCGAGCGAGATGGCGTCGTAAAGCCACCAGACGAGGAAAAACAGGCCGGCTACAAGGAACCCGAGGATGGATTCGATCTCGCGGACGCCGACGGGCATCCAGCGATGCGCCAGGACGAGCATTTCAACGACGGAGACAAAATGGAAGAAAAAAGCGAGGCCGCCGAGATGGACGCAGGTCTTCCGCCACGGGACGGAGTTATAGAGCACCGCCGGGAAGACGGCGACACATCCGCCGGCATAGAGAATGGCCGCAACTCGTAGCCAAAGCAGGTACATGGCAGGTTCTACGTTAAGGCGTAGACACTCAGTATAACTGTGATCGAAATCACCTGTAGAGACGAAGGGAACTGCGGGCGTGCATTCGGTGGAAGCGGCTTTGAACTGCGCTGCTTTGGGAGGAGATTCGTGAGGCTGGAAGAATAGGAGTGAATAGGCGAAACTGGAACCCGTCGGTCCCGCCACCCTCGGGCGGACCTGGAGCATGAATCGGCCTATTGGCCGCGTTAGGCTCCGTTTAGAGAGTGAACCTGGTGGCGCATACCATGCCACGCCTCCATCATGAGGTTCTCCGCACGCTCTTTCTGCATCTGGAGCAGGCATTCCTCGGCCTCGTGAACGAGTTCGCGGAGCGGAGCGTAGCGTTATCGGCGGCGCCGATGGCGCGCTCAATCATGAGGAGTTTTCTAAGGAGGATGGTTGTAGTGGTCAAAGCTGGCCCCTTTAATCTTGGAATATGAGAGGGCCAGTTTCCCTTGAAAAGCGTTGGCTCGATGTGATCTACATCACTCAAGCCGGCACCCCTGCGGCAGGACGTAAGAACATAGCCCGGTCGCCGGATCCGCCGCGGGGATTGGCGGCGGGCTCCGGACCGGGTAAGTTGCGGAAAGTACGGCGGTTCGCGCTACTGTTTCGTTGCAACGTAAGTGGTTACGCGGCCGGTGAGCTTGCTCGTGTCGACCACGGTCATTGTCTTGCCGTCGGGCGAGATGGTCAAGGTCGACACATCGATCACGCTGCCGTTGCGTTTGTCTGTCTCCTCGATGGTGTGAGCGTTGATTTTCTTGAGCGAGACGGCGTCGTAGCTGTACTCGCCTCTAGCGGGGTAATCGGAGCCGTCGAGTTTCGCGGTGTAGGTCTCGCCGGTGGGCGTCGACATGGTGATCTCATCGCCGCTGGCCTTATAGGTGGTCAGCAATCCGTTGTCGCTTCCAGATAGCTTCGCGATGATCCAGTCGCCTGAAGTGGCGTGCACGCCCGAGGGGAGAATGCCGCTACGCTTGGCAACACTTTCAAAGTGTGTCGTTAGTCCACCTAATGCTGGGTGGCCGGTGGATTTCACCGTGAGTGTTTTGCCGTCAGGAGAGACAGTGCGCGTTTGCTCGAAGGTGATGGCTCCGCCCTTTTTTCCAACGACAGAGATGGTGTGCGGGTCAACGATGGTGACGCTGATGGTGTCATAGGACTGGCCGGCGACGGCGTGGTCCTGGCCGTCGGCCTGGACGTCAAAGGCGGGGCTGCAACTGACGCAGTGGTACCAGCCCGCGCTGATGTAGAAGGTGAGGGGTTTAGGGCTGAACTTTGTTTTCGATAGGTCTGTCTTCCATGTGCCGTCGAAGGGTGACTGGGCGGGAGAAGACGCGGCCGCGAACAGGGCGGCCATTGCAATAAGCGCGCATAGTGCATAACGCCTGGTGCTGGATATTTGCATGTTCCTCCTTGGGGAACTTGAGTTCTGGATTTTCAGACAGGACCCGACTTGCGGGGAATCGACTCGAACCAGTGACCGAGCGATTGTATAGGCGGACGGCTGCACGTGGGTAGATTTGTTTCGCGGGATGCGGCGGCCCATGCAGGGGGCTCGAGATTCGGGACGATGATGGAGGAATTCTGGGGCGGAACTCCGCTATCGCTGCGGTGCGGGGCCGCGATAGTCTGGAATGCAACGTGATCAAAGCGGATCCCCAACCCGCGGCACCGCCGTCTCATCCTTCGGACAAGAGCCGAGCCGCAACTCCAACTACGCATTTGGACGGGGCCAACGTCTCGGCCCCGGACGCAGAACCGGAGTTCGCGCTGACGGCAGCGCCTGCAGAGCAGGTGGCTGCGGACAAAGGAACTCCTGAACTGACTCCATTCATGAGGCAGTGGGCCGCGGCAAAACACCAGAATCCCGATGCGCTGGTGTTCTTCAGAATGGGCGACTTTTATGAGCTGTTTTATGACGATGCGGCTGTGGCCAGCCGCGAGCTGCAACTAACTCTGACGGCGCGCGACAAGGAACGCAACATTCCCATGTGCGGCGTGCCTTATCACGCGGTGGAGCAGTACGTGACGCGGCTGTTGCGCAAGGGCTATCGGATTGCTCTCTGCGACCAGATGGAGGACCCGAAGCTCACCAAGAAGCTGGTGAAGCGCGAGGTAACGCGCGTTCTGACACCGGGAACGGCGCTCGATGCCGGGCTGGGGCAGGAGCAGAACAATTTTCTGGCGTCGTTGTGGGAGGATGTGGGCAAGAGTGGACGCGAACGTGTTTGCGCAGTGGCGCTGCTCGACGTTTCGACCGGCGAGTTTCGCACCATGGAGTTTCGGGGAGAACATGCGCGGGCGCAGGCGATGGACGAGTTGCTGCTGGCGAGCCCAAGCGAGGTCTTGATGGCGACCAGTGCAGAAGCGCCGGCGCAGTTGGAGAGGATTCCCGCGCGGACACGCGTTGAGGACTGGGTGTGGACGCGCGAGTACGCGGTGCCGCTTGTGGAGCGGCAGTTGAATGTGCGGTCGCTTGAGGGATTTGGCCTGAACGGTCATGAGCCGGCCGCGATTGCGGCGGGCGCGGTGCTGCACTACGTGCGCTCGACGCAACAAAATGACGCGCTGCATATTGACAGCTTGAAATTCGAGGAGCACTCGACGGCGCTCGAGCTGGACCAGGTGACCGTGCGGAACCTGGAACTGGTTGAGCCGCTATTTTCCGGACAAGATGATCGCGCGACTCTCTTTCGCACGCTCGACGCGTGCCTGACGCCGATGGGCAAACGGCTGCTGCGGGCGACGATTCTGCGACCGCTGAACAACACGCCGGAAATCGAAGCACGGTACGAAGCGGTGGCCGAGGCACATGGCGATCTGCTGAAGCGCGAGGAGATTCGAAAAGCGTTTGGCGGGATTCTCGACTTGGAGCGGCTGCTGGCGCGAATCTCTCTCGATTCTGCGGGACCGCGCGATGTGCGCGCGTTGGCGGCGAGTTTGGCGCGGCTGCCGGGAGTAAAGACCGCTCTCGTTGCGATGGTGGCGCCGCGGTGGCGCGCCATCTCTGCGCAGCTCGACACGCTGGATGATCTGACCGCGCGCATTGCGAAGACGTTGGCGGCCGAGCCGCCGCTGACGCTTGTAGACGGCGGCGCAATTGCGGCTGGAATTGACGCCGAGCTGGACGAACTTCGATCGATTTCGACGAGCGGGCGGCAGGCGATCGCGGCCATCGAGGACCGCGAGCGGCAGCGAACCGGAATTGGCTCGCTCAAGGTGCGCTACAACTCGGTATTCGGCTACTACATCGAGATTACGAAGGCCAACCTAGCGATGGCGCCGGCTGACTACGAGCGCAAACAAACGCTGGTGAACGCGGAGCGGTTTACGACTCCGGAGCTAAAGGAGTACGAGCGGAAGATTCTCTCGGCCCACGATCGTTCGATCGAAATTGAGAAGCGGATTTTTGCCGAGCTGAGAAGGTTCGTGCTCGAGAGCGCGGGACGGATTCGCAGGAGCTCGGCGGCCGTGGCCGAGGCGGATCTGCTGGCGTGTTTTGCGCATTTGGCTTCCGCTCGACGCTACGTACGGCCAAAGCTGACCGAGGAGCCGGTGCTGGAGGCGGTTGCGGCGCGACATCCGGTGATTGAGCAGTGGCTGGAGGAGACGCGCGAGGGACGGTTCATCGCCAACGATCTCTATTTATGCGCTCATCGCGACTCTGATCCAAAAAGTGAAAGCGCGGGAGCGCCACCGCCGAGCCTGCTGCTGGTGACGGGCCCGAACATGGGCGGCAAGAGCACATACCTGCGACAAGCGGCGATGCTGGTGCTGATGGCGCAAATGGGAAGCTTTGTTCCCGCCGAGAGTTTGCGGTTCGGGCTGGTCGACCGTATTTATACGCGGATCGGAGCCAGCGACAATGTGGCTCGCGGGCGATCGACGTTCATGGTGGAGATGACCGAGACGGCGACGATCCTGAATACGGCGACGAAGCGGTCGTTGATTCTGCTGGATGAGATGGGGCGAGGGACGGCGACGTTCGATGGGCTGTCGCTGGCGTGGGCGACAGTCGAATACCTGCACGCGGAGGTGGGTGCGAGGACGCTGTTCGCTACGCACTATCATGAGCTGACGATGTTGGCGGAGAAGCTGCCGCGGGTGCGCAATCTTCGCGTGGGCGTGAAGGAGACGGCGAGCGGAATTGTGTTTCTACACAACATTGAGCCGGGCGCAGCGAGCAAGAGTTACGGAATCGAAGTGGCGCGGCTGGCGGGACTGCCGGCGGTGGTGATCGAGCGAGCGAAACACGTTCTGAAGCAGCACGAGAAACAGGAGCGGCAGAGCGTCCAGGTGGAGACCGAGGCGGATCCGATGCAGCTCACGATCTTCACGCCGCTCTCGCAGAAGATTGTGGATCGGATCGAGCAAACAGACGTGAATTCGCTGACGCCGCTGCAGGCGCTGAATCTACTGGAGGAGTTGCAGAGTGAATTGAAGAAGACACAAAACAGCGATTAGGAGTGAGCGTCGCGGACGCTGAGGGATGAGTGAATCAGCGTAATGAGTGAATAAGTGCATGAGTGTATAAGTGAAGAAGTATATGAGTTGATGAGTCTAAACGTAAATGAGTTAGGGGCGCTGCTGCGGTCGAGGGAGAAATCAGGATGAGTGCAAGAACGCTTCGTGAAGCGGCAGGAAGTTTGCTGGTGGTGGGGCTCGAAGGAACGGAGCTGACCGCTCTGGAGCGCGCGTGGCTGAAGCTGCTTCGCCCGGCGGGGATTATTCTGTTTCGCCGAAACATTGAGAATGCGAGGCAGACGCGGGCGCTGCTGGCCGAAGCGGCGAGATTCTGCACGCCGCATTGCTCGCGCTTTGTGGATGTGGAGGGCGGAACGGTGGATCGGCTGCGGGACGCGCTGGCGCCGATTCCGGCGGTGGAGGCGGTGGCGCGAGCTGCGCGGGCGAGCGGGCGAAGTGGGGTTGCGCGAGAGCACGGAGAGTTGATTGCGCGGGCGGTGAAGGCATTCGGATTCAACTCGCCACTGGCGCCGGTGTTTGATTTGGGGCTGCCAGCGTCGCAAAAGGTATTGGGAACTCGGTGCGCGGGATCGACGGCGGCGGAGATCGTCGCGTATGCGCGGCCGTTTCTCGCTGGGTTGGCGGCGCAGGGCGTGGCTGGATGCGGGAAGCATTTCCCCGGTCTCGGCGGCGGAACGCTCGATTCGCACCTGGAAACGCCGAAGATTCGCCGCACATGGCAACAGTTGTGGCAGGAGGATCTGGGACCTTACCGCGCGTTGTGCGATGAACTGCCGATGGTGATGGTGAGCCACGCGGCGTATCCGCTGACAAAAGAAAAGAAGCGGCCAGCCAGCGTATCGAGTTTCTGGGTTGGAGATGTGCTCAGGAAACGCATCGGCTACCGCGGCTTGGTTTTGTCGGACGATCTGGAGATGGGCGGCGTGGCGGACTTCATGCCCATGGGCGAGGCCGGCGTGGAGGCTGTGCGCGTCGGCTCCGATCTTCTCTTGATCTGCCATCACGCGGAACCGATTCTGAGCGTGTACGAGGCGCTCATTTCAGAGGGAGAGCGTTCGGCGGCATTTCGACGGATCCTATTGGCGCGGGCACGCGAGTCGGAGCGAAAGCGAGCGAAGACTTTTCGCTCGGGGATGTCAGCAGCCCTGAGCAAGCCGCAATTTGAGGCGCTGCGCACGCGGATTCTGCGCTTCGGCGAGACATTGAAGCAGACGGAACCTAGTCAATGAGAGCACGTTCAGTGGAGGCGCAGAAGATTCTGGCGCGCGATCTGCCGTCGGTGAACCTTTGGTATCTGGACACGCTGGGGGTGCACAACCGTCGCCTCACCAACGTAGTGCCTTCGCCCTCAGGTAGTTATACCTTTTTGGAATCGGCGTAGCTGAAGCCAGACTGATTCGGGACGATGAAGATGCGGCGCCTGCGCGCCGTCACTAATCTTCCACCCGACCCTCTGCTACCATGGAGTTGACAGCAATCCTAACGGCCGAACTGAAAAGCGTGACCGCGCAGATTCGATTTGCGTGAAGCGACAAGCGGCCGAAGCCAAGACAAAGGAGAATATCTATGCCTCTTGTATCGATGCGGCAGCTCCTCGATGAAGCTGCGAAGGGCGGATACGGCGTCGGCGCATTCAACGTCAACGACATGGAACAGATTCAGGCCATCATGATGGCCGCCAAGCAGACCAAGTCGCCGGTGATCGTGCAGGCGAGCCGCGGCGCGCGGGCGTTTGCCGAGGACTTGTATTTATTCAAGTTGATTCAGGCGGCGGCGGAGCTGAATCCCGATATTCCCATCGCTATGCATCAGGATCACGGCAACAGCTTTGAAACGTGCAAGAGTGCGATCGAGCTGGGCTACACGAGCGTGATGATGGACGGCTCGCTGCTGGAGGATGGAAAGACGCCGTCGACGTTCGATCAAAATGTCGATGTGACGCGGCGCGTGGTGGACTACGCGCACGAACGCGGCGTGACGGTCGAAGGCGAGATCGGCGTGCTGGGCGGCATTGAAGACGGCCACGGCGCGGGCGGCACGGGTCTGGAGCACGTCACCGATCCCGATCAGGCCGTGGAATTCGCGGAGCGGACCGGCGTGGATGCGTTGGCGATCGCGATCGGAACCAGCCACGGTGCGTACAAATTCAACAAGAAGCCTGACGGCTCGGTCCTGAAGATGGACATTCTTATCGCGATTCACAAGCGGCTTCCGCACACGCACCTGGTGATGCACGGCAGCTCCTCGGTGCCCAAGGAACTGCAGGACGTCATCAATGAATACGGCGGCAAGCTGAAGCCGACGTGGGGCGTGCCGGTCGAGGAGATTCAGCTCGGCATCCGCAACGGCGTACGCAAGATCAACGTGGACACGGACAATCGGCTGGCAATTACAGGGGCCATCCGCAAGGTGTTTGCGGAGACCCCGGAGAAGTTCGATCCGCGCGACTACCTGAAGCCAGCCCGCGAGGCGATGGCCAAGGTTGTGGCGCTGCGCATGACCCAGTTCGGGCAAGCAGGCCACGCAGGCGACTACAAGCCCATTCCGATTACCGAAATGGCCAAGGGCTACGCCAACGGCACGCTGGACACGCGGCCCTCGCTGGCGGCCAAGTAAACGGTTAGCTTGATCTAAAGCACAAAGTAAATGCGCCACTTCCGCAGTCGGAAGTGGCGCATTTTTGTCGAACGCCGCAATAGATCTATGAGATATAGCGGCGCTCGTACTCGGGCCGGACTGAAGCCCACATGAACTTGGCAGGCTTTTCAGGGACCTAAACGCCCCTGCTCCTTCCGCCGGCGTCAGAGGCCCAAATCTTCCTCGGCGTAATTCCTCCCATCGATCTTGATCGGGATCGGCTTGACGTTGCGAGGCACAATGACCGTCCGTTCCACTTGATTCTGCGTTTCAATGGCCCTTTGCACGCCGAAGGTCATGGCAATCTCGTCGACCTTGTCGCCGTAGTGCTGACGAAGCAGCTCCAGCTCTTCGCGCAACTCGGCGCGGCGCTCGGGTGGTTCATCTTCCGAGGCGGCCCATCGCGCGGTGAGAATGATGGAGAAGCGCAAAGCGGCGAGTTCCTCGGTTTCGTAGTCGAGAAGCTCGATACTGGTTTCGCGAATGTATCGCGACGCGGGGCCGTTAACAGCTAAGTCAAGCGGAGCATGAAGAAGTTGAGTGGACACAGCAGTCCTCCCTCCGGGGATTTCCCACGGGGCCGATCGCAACAGATCTGAAAAAAAGGAAACGAGCATCACAAACTCCGATTTGCTTGAAGCACGAAACCAGTCTTCGCTGGATTGGCTCCTAGTGTGGAGACGCCCAGCGGCGCGCGCTGTGAGCGAAATCACTCAATGTGAGATGGAACCCACAATAGAACGAGCGATTCGAGGGGCGGGAAGCCCGCGCGCAAATTGGGATGCGCGGATAATTCGTTCTGGTTGTTCGGCTTGCGAGGATTGCGGAGGGGCTTTTAGTGAATCAGGCCGCTCACGGGCTGAACGGCCGCTTGTTCGGTGGATTTGCCGGAGCGCGCAGAATTGCCGTTCTGCATCAAAAGCCAGTAGTGGAAGCCGTCGACGATGGCCATCAGCGCAGCTTCGTTCAGATCGCTGCTGACTCCGGCGGTGACCCACGGTTCGTGTCCGTCGGCGATAAAGCTGACGGTGACGCGCACGTGCGCCGCGGAATCGTGCGCGCGGACGTCGAGCGCGGCGACTGTGAACGTGCCGAGGCGCATTTCGGCGAGCGCGGGGTAGTACTTGTCGAGCTCGTGCCGCATGGCCTTGGTAAGCGCGTCAACGGGGCCGGCGCCCTCCGCGCGCGAGACGGCCACTTTGGACTCGCCGACGGTGAGAACCATGTGGGCCTGAACGTAGCGCCCGCCAATTTCGTCGGACTCATCGTGAACACGCCAGCTCTTGACGGAGAACCAGTTGCGCAGGCTGCCCAGCGTGCGCATGCAGGCCAGGCGGAAGGAAACCTCGCTGGCGGTGTAGCCGCCTCCTTCAATCATGGCCTGGTTGGCGTCAATGAGCGCCTGCGCCTGCGCGGAGTTGAGCGGCACGCCGAGCGATTCCGACAGCAGCATGATGTTGGCGCGGCCCGATTGCGCGTTGACGCCAATCACGGGGCTGGCGCCGACGAGTGCAGGGTCGGTCCACAGGTAGGCGCCGGGATTCTTGCGCTCGCTGGAGCCGTGCATGCCGGCCCACGTGCCGAATGCGCCGGGGCCAACGATGGGCGCTCCGTGCGGCGGCTCGAGGCCGAAAGCCGCGTAGGCGGAATGGGCGAGCGAAGTGAGGCCGGACAGAGCCGCGGGCGGAACAAACTCCGCTTCGCCGCGAAGCTGCATCGCACCGATGACGGTGGTCAGGTTCACGTTGCCGCAACGCTCGCCGGTACCGATGAGCGTGCCCTGGATGTGACGAGCGCCGGCCAGAATCGCGGCGCGCGTATTGGCGACGCCAAGGCCGCGATCCGTGTGGCCGTGAAAGCCAAATTGCGCGCCGGGGAAATTGCGAATGAGCGAGGAGATGACGGTCGACACTTCTTCGGGGCCAGCTCCGCCGTTGGTGTCGCAAACGACGATGCGGCTGACCTTCTGCTGTACGCACTCCTCGATGAGGCGATGAAAGTGGTCGAGACTGCGGCTGGCAAAATCGCCGCCGCAGGGATTGCCGTTTTCACAGCGGCCACAACTGGCATCCATCGCGTGCTCGAGATCGATGAGAACTTCAAGGCCATGCTGCTGCAGGTAGTCGATGGTCTCGCGCACCATGAGCAGATTTTCTTCGAGTGTCGTTTCGAGCGAGCGCTCCACGTCAAGCAGGCGTGATTTGACCACGATGACGGCGGCGGGAATGCGTTGCTTGTGGCGGACGATGAATTGGACGTCAGGCCAATCGTCGACTTTGGTACCGCGCCCTCTCGAACGGCCGAAGAGTGCGAGACGCATTCCGCCGGTGTCGACGGAGTCGAGCGCGGCAGTAAGGTCGCTGACGAACTGGTTGGCGCCGGCAAAGCCAATCTCCGCGTAACGCACTCCGAATGCGGCCATGCGCTGCAAGAGCAACACAGCGTTGGGGACAGAGATCTCGAGGTCCGGCTGCTGCAGCCCGTCGCGCAGGCTGGTGTCAAAGAGCTCGACTTGGGGCAACGTGGTCACTTTGGTTGAGTCTGCGAGCCCCGTCCGAAATGCAGTGGGAGACTTGGGGAATCGTCTGATTCCATCATATCGTGAGGCGTGCGGTTGCTCGCGAGACCCGAAGGCCAGCTCCCTCCGTTAATTTGGTCCGGTTCTTTTGCCCGCTAAAGCGGGCATGTGTTGTCGGGGAGCGTGTTTTCCCCAGCTCGTGCCTTGGACTACCATCTTGACGCCCGCTAGCGCGGGCTCATTCGTCGCTCCTATGAGTCTGCATCCTTTTCCCGGGTATATCTTCATGATTCGAAAAACCAAGGCGGAATTTATTGAGCAAGCAGGGATAGTTCTCGATCGCTTTCGAGAATGCCAGCCTCAACATCGCAGCGTGCGTAGAGATTTCTTGCCTCGCGCCAAAGTAATAAAGCGTCCCTCGTCTCTCTGTTCCGGGTCTTAAGGTGTGCAAATCCCCGTATCGCATTTGCTAAGTCAAGCGGAGAGGAGTCGTCGTGTTCCCGGTAAATCTCTATCGCTTCTTTGTAGCAAGGTGCTGCAAGAACGAATTCTCCCTGCTCACTTAGAACGTCTGCCAAGTGGCGCACGATGTGGGCCAGCTTCAACGGATTGTCCACTGTGCGGCAGATGTCTACCGACTCTTCGTAATGGCGCCGCGCACCAGCCAAATCATGCAAATCTCTTTCAATTTGCCCCAATCCAGCAAGGGCGTGCGCCAGGCCGCTTCGGTCGCCCTCGTATTGGCACAACTCGATAGCTTCCTCAAAACATTGCTTCGCATCGCTTGGCCGCCTGTCCCTTCGGGCTTCATAGCCACGGGCCAACAGCAAATCAGAAGGGGAACCCATAGTGGACATGATTTTCCCAGAGTTAGCCAATTTCTTCAACCATGGAATGATCTGCTCAAACCGCCTGCGCGGGAGACGGCTCGGTCGAGGGCGGCGCGAGGAAGCCGGTTTCCTGATCCTTGTACTGGAGCTGGTAGAGCTTCCAGTAGAGGCCGCGTTGCGCCAGAAGCTCCTGGTGCGAACCCATCTCGCGCAACTGGCCTTTGTGCATGACGAGAATGGTTTCGGCGCGCTGCACTGTCGACAGGCGGTGCGCGATTAAGACACTCGTCCGGCCCTCGACCAGGCGCTCCAGCGCGCCTCGAATGCGCAGCTCCGTGTCGGTGTCGACGCTCGATGTGGCCTCATCGAGGATGAGGATGTGCGGATTGTAGGCCAGCGCGCGGGCGAAGTTGATGAGCTGCTTTTGGCCGGTGGAGAGCGAGCTGCCGCGCTCGCGTACTGGCTCGTCGAAGCCGTGCGGCAGACTGTCAACAAAGTCAAGCACGTTGACGTCGCGGGCAGCGCGGCGCATGGTCTGGTCGTCGATCTGTTCATTGCCGAGGCGAATGTTTTCGCCGATGGTACCGGAGAAGAGGAACGGATCCTGAAGCACGACGGCGAAGTGCTTGCGCAGTTCTGTGAGGTCGTGATCGCGCAGGTCAACTCCGTCCAATAAGATGCGGCCGGCCGTGACCTCGTAGAAGCGCATCATGAGGCTGGTGAGCGTGGTTTTGCCCGCGCCGGTGTGACCGACGATGGCGACCGTCTGTCCCGGCTCGATGGTGAAGGAGACGTCCTTCAGGATCCACTCAATGCCATTGATGGCCGCGAGCTCCGCGCCAGAAGTCGATGACTGCTCAGCTTTGGCGACTGCGGCCTTTTGCTCATCAGTTAGTTTCTGATAGGTAAACCAGACGTGGTCGAATTCAATGCGATTCGACCCGTCGCCGGGAATCGGATGCGCGGGGCTCACGATCTCGGGCTGCGAATCCATGAGCTTGAAGATGCGCTCGCAAGCCGCCATTGCCGCCTGAAGGATGTTGTATTTGTCGCTTAGGTCCTGGATCGGCCGCCAGAAACGCAGAGAAAACTGCGTAAACATGATGAGCACGCCGATGGTGACCGTGGGTGGAAGATGAAGCACGCCAAAGCCGCCGCGCCATACAACGAGCGCGATGGCCACCGACGATAGGAAATCGACTGCGGGATAGTAAAGCGCGTAGGCAAAGATCGTGTCCTTGAAGGCGATCATGTGCTGGCGGTTGACGTCTTCAAAGTCCTTGTAGGCGCGCGCCTCGCGGTTGAAAAGCTGCACCACGGCCATGCCGGAGATGTGTTCTTGCGTAAAGCTGTTGATGCGCGCGATGGCGGTGCGCACGCGGCGATAGCTCTCGCGCACGTGGTCGCGGAAGATACGCGTGACGATGAGAATCAACGGCAGAACGGCAAAGGCAAGCAACGCCAGCCACCAACTGATGGCGAGCATGACAGCGGCCATGATGATGAGCATGAAGGCGTCATTCACGATGGCCAGCACGCCTTCGGTAAACATGTCATTGACGGCGTCGACGTCGGAGGTGAGGCGTGTGACGAGGCGGCCGACGGGATGAACGTCAAAGAAGCCGACGTCCATGCGCTGCATGTGGCGGAAGATGTCGCGGCGCAGATCGAACATGATTTTCTGTCCGATCCACTGCATCAGGTAAACCTGAACGAACTGGAGGAGATACGCCGTCACCAGCATGGCCAGATAAATGGCGGCCAGGCGGGTGATGCCCTGCACTGCCCCCTGAGGAAGCACATGCGCGAGTGGACTCTTGACGGCGACCCAGTGGGCGACGGCGTTGGAGGGATCCTGGTCGCTGGCTTCTGGAGCCAGGTAGCGATCGACTGCGACCATCACCAGAATGGGTCCAGCCACGTCGCACACCGACTTGAGAGAAACCGACAGGGAGGCGATGGCTGCTTGCGGCCAGTACGGGCGCACGAAACGGCCAAGCCGCCGCATCAGGCGCGCATCGTAAACCTTACCGACAACTTCATCGTCGGCCTTGCGCTTGGGCTGGGCGGAGACCTTCTGCGATCCGTTTGTGGATTCGGCCTGCTCCGCTTGTTTTTCTTCGTTATCCGCCATCGGCTGGGGGTTTTGCGCTTCCTTCTTTATTGTAAGGGGATTCGGGTTTTGATTGGGGCCTGGGCTTGGGCGCGGGACGCGAGACGCCCATGCTCAGCAAAACGTAGCCAAAGCCTTTCCGAAGCCAATCGATCACGTTCATTACGGCATCTCGCGGAATACGGTTCGTAGTTCACGGTTCTTAGTTCTCAGTGTGACGCCTGGTTGGCGAACCGCTGAGGTTATGGTTTTGCCGAGGGCGCCGCTGCGGCCTCTGGCGGCAGCTCGCCGCGCACGATCTGGAGAGCGGCCGGAGGCAGCTGCTTATCCGCATTGGCCAGGAGCAGTGTCACCTGCCAGATCTCGGTATCGGTGAGCGTGCTCTTGAAGCTTGGCATGCCCGTGAGGCGAATGCCGTTCGACACCTTCCAGTAGGTTTCGCCGGGAGGATCGTCGCTCACTCCAACGACGCTCGATCCCTTGTGCTGCACCCAGAGTTGCGGGGCCTTTGGATACATGCTGGAACCGAGGCTCGAGGGCTTGCCGTAGAAGCCATGGCACACGGCGCATTGGTCGCTGTAGACCTGCGCGCCGGAGTTGAAAGTGTCTTCGTTGGCCTGAATCGGCGGGTTGCCGGGCATCTCGCGAGCGATGCGCGCGTTGAGCGGAATCGAGACGATCTGCCTCTCGAACGGAAACGGCTGATCTGCTACGGCGACGGGCGGATGCCCAAATCGAAACCATGCCAGCACGGCCAACGGCAATACAACCAAACAGAGGATGATTCCGAGCAAAATGCGTCCCATCGTTCCAGGCGCCTCCCATGGCTATCATCGCAGACAAGCCTCAAATTGACGGTGAAAGTTGCGCACGCCGCGGAGTGCCGGTTCCGGCCGGCGCGCGTCTAAACTGCACGTCTCGGCTCACCGGTTGGGCAGCTTATTCTGGGCAAGTTCCGTGATCTGGTTGTATCGACATATACGGGCGGACCGCGCCGATACACCCGAGGCTGCCCCCGAGGTGATTTAATACCAGATGGGGGAAGCGCCGCATCAAGACCGCCCTGAAACCACGATTCGAGAGGAGCGATTTCGCCGCGGCGGACGCTCGAAATGCCGAATTGGACCGGTCACCGCGCGAGCTTTCGTACTCCCATGGAGGAAATCCGAACCCGATGGTCTTCTTTCGCCGTCTTGCAATTTTGCTGGCGCTTATTTTCCCGGTGATGCCCGCCGTTTATGCGCAAAGCTCGAACTATTCGTCGTCCAACCCGGCGCTAGATCAGAACTTGAATCTCGCTCAAAACCAGGAGCTGGCTCAGAACCAGACTTCCGGCAGCGCGCAGCAGTCCCCTCAAGAAACTCAGGGCGAGATCAGCGTACAGGAGCGGATTCGCCTGCGCCGTGAGCAGCGCCGCAGCACCGCGATCCACGATGCCTACGACCACCGCTGGGAAACATACCTGGACATGGGCTACCTGCGCTTTAAGCCGGGACCGTCGTTGCAAAGGCTGACCTACTATGCGTGGGAGACGGGCCTGACGCGGTTTTCGACCGAGAGGCTGGGCTATACGCTCATCGGCCGCGGCTACTTTGGTACGGCGTATTGCAACATCACCACTTACTGCACGGGCTATTTCACTCGGCCCGCGATCAGCCAGTACGATGTGATCGGCGGCCCGGTTTACCGCTTTTACCTGCAGCCGAAGTTCGCCATTTCGGGCCGCGCTATGGCGGGCTGGGCATATGGCAACTTCTCCGGTGACACGAATGGCGTTCCGCCCGTCGACAAGGGCCTTTACCCCGATGCCAGCACGTTCGCTGCGAGCGCAAGCGTAATTGGGGAATTGAATATTTCTCCGAACCTCGCATTGAAGCTCGCACCTGAGTATTTTTTTACCGGCTTTGGATCATCGATTCAGGCCAGCCGCGGCTTTACAGGCGGACTGGTGTACCGGTGGGGAAAGCAGTAAGGCAAGTGTCACGGATCTGAGTGAGCCGTCAGTGTGCCAAGCGGGACGGCGCCACACATAGAAAGCGTGAAGCGATGAAGAATGGATTGTCTCGCCGTGGATTTTTGCAGTCGGGCGCGGCTACGGCGGCCTGCGCAGCCACAGGGATCGTACCTGCGCTGATGGGCGCTGCGGCAGCGGGCGCGGAGGCGATCCCGGCTTCGGGCAAGTTTTCGCCGCTCAACCTTGGCCTGGCCAGCTACACCTTTCGCAACTTTACTCGCGCACAACTGATCGGCTTCATGAAGCAGTTGAACGTCACCAGCCTCAACGCCAAGGACGTGAAAGGCCATCTGCCGATGGACCCGACACTGGAAGCACAGGCGCTGGCCGACTACGCCGCTAACGGCATCAAGCTCCATGCCGCCGGCGCCATCTATTTCAAGAACAGCACCAGCGACGAGATTCGCGCCAAGTTCGAGTACTGCAAGAGAGCCGGCATCAAAGTGATTGTGGCCGGGGATCCCACACCGGATACGCTTCCGCTCATTGAGCCATTTGTGAAGGAATACGACATTCGCCTCGCCATCCATAATCACGGACCTGAAGACACGCTCTTCCCTTCACCGTTCGATGTGCTGAAGGCGATCAAGAACATGGACCCGCGGATCGGATGCTGCATCGACGTGGGACACGCGGCGCGCGCGGGAACAAATCTTGTTGAAGCGATCCACGCATGCGGTCCGCGCCTCTACAACATGCACGTAAAGGACCTGACGAGCTTTGCCAGCAAGGAAAGCCAGGTGGCCGTGGGCCAGGGCATCCTTCCCTTCCGGGAGATGTTCGAGGCGCTGATCAAGATCGACTACCAGGGTTTCATCGATCTCGAATACGAGATTCACCCCGACGATCCCATGCCCGGCGTGGTCGAGAGCTTCGCGTTCATGCGTGGCGTGCTGGACGGGATGGGGTATTTGACGCACGCGTGAAAAAGCAGCGGAGATAACGGAGTTAACGGAGCTAGTTAGAATGCGCAGCTGCGGGCGACAATTCTGAAACCATCCCTATCGTTGAACGATTATTCCGATTCCCCCGTCATTTGGCGGCCTTTTCTGCTTGAATTTTGTCATTCGCCAACTTCTCCGCGGTATCCAGAGCATCGCCCGCCGACACCTTCACATCCGGTTCCACACCCGTCCCCTCCCAGTTTGTTTTGGTCACCGGATCGAGCGACTCCGCAAAAGGTACGCCGACCATGAAGTAATCGGCGACCGGATGCCCGCTCACCGGATGAGCGCCACCGCCTGTTGTTTCACCGACAATCGTGGCTCGCTTCTGGTTTTTCAAATCGAAAGCGAACTCCTCCGCTCCGGAGAACGTCTCTTTCGAAGTCAATACAAAGACCGGCTGTTTTACAAGCCTCGGGCCGGGCAGATACGACAGCGTCCAATTCTGCCTTGTCGAGTCCTCGCTGCGGTTGTGGATGTCGATCAAATGAGTCGGCCTGTCGAAGAGGTAACTTGCGATCAGTGTGACCATGTCGGGTTGGCCGCCACCATTTTTGCGAATATCAAAAATGACCGCGTCCGTGTGCGCGATGAAACCCATCGCCGCAGCCACGGTCGGCCCGCAGAACGAAGCATCCATGAAACCATCGAATTTTATATAGCCGATGTTGTTGGGCAGGATCTCGACCTTGCGGAACAGGCAGTTGTCGTGTTCCATCTGCTGATGAAACCTCGCCTCATCTTCCGGAGTCGGGTCATGCGGCGGCGGAGCTTTAAAAGGGAGAAAGTTGACGCGCAGATGCCTGTCGTGGCTGACCGCCTGCAGGTCTTTCGTCAATTGCGCAGCAAATTCGTCACCGTCGGTGATCTTGTCGTAGTCGCCGGCTTTCTGGTGCGCCATCAATGCGGTTTCCATTTTCCCGGCGACCGCAGCGTCGATATAAAACTTGTCAAGATCGGCGCTCACCCCTTCGATCACCTGCTTGCGCAGGTTCGAATCGACAGCCATGTTCACTGGCTTGACTCCCGGCGGCAAGGCCCGCACGGAAAGGTTCACTACCGTGGGTGGTTTTGAGTCATTCACGATGAGGTTTCCCAAAGCCGTGATGCCGTCGCTCCTTCCCTTCACAAGGAAACGAATATGCAGCGGCTCGCTGCTCTCGATGGACAACAGATCAAATCCACCGGTTTGACCGCTAAATGAGATCAGCCCGTCGACCGTTTGGGTGGGGTCGATGGATTTGACGTATGCCTCGACCTTGGCGCGATCGCTGCTGTTGAACGCGTCAAGCCAAGCTTGAAGAACGTGGCCGGCAGGAGTCTCGGGGACCGTTACCTGAGCCGATCCAATACCCAAACATGCCGAAAGCCACCCAAACAACAGACAAATCCTTCTGAATTCCATCAAGGATTGGACCTCCAGGGAATCGATTCGCCGACGGAAAGTCGTGCGCTGTCGAGCGCCATTAATATACCTGAACAGCTGCCTGATCTGCATATGAATCGCGAAGGGTTTGCGCTCTCATCAGTTGCTGGGCCGAGCCTGACGCACGCTCGAAAGCAGCGAGTTAGTTGGAAGGCGCGGCGGCGGGCGGGGACTCAGGAATCATAGCGATCGTTCCCAGCCAGGTTTCGACTAATTGAGGCCATGCGGTGATGGGCAGCTTCGTCCGCCGCAGCCCGAACGCGTGGTTGCCATGCGCGTACAAATGCATCTCCGCCGGAACCCCGGCTTTCTTGAGCGCAATGTAATAGGACAATGAATCGTACACGCTGTCGACGTGGTCGTCTTCGGCCTGCAAGAGAAATGTGGGCGGCGTCTCGTTGGTGACGGCTATGTCGGGATTCAGGCCGATATTTTCGTCGGCAGTCGCGAGCGAATCGGGCGGAGGAAGAGCGTACTTCTTCGCGCCCATTCCGGCATCGTACTCCGCCGCAGCCCGCGACAGATGACCCGGATAAATGGCCACTGCAAAGTCGGGGCGGCAACTGAGCTGATCGGCAGCGTCGACCGCCGTATACAGATGCTCGTCAAAGTAAATGCTCATCGCGACTGAAAGGTGCCCGCCGGCCGAGAATCCGAGCACTCCGATTTTGTGCGGATCGATGCGCCACTCCGCAGCGTGAAAGCGCATCAACCGCAGCGCCCTTTGCGCGTCTTCGAGAGCCATCAGCGACTCCGGATACGGCCCTGATTTCGGATAGGGCCCCACGTCCGTCACGCGGTACTTCAGCAGCGCGCACGTGATTCCCTTTTGTGTCAGCCAGTCACAGACTTCAGTGCCTTCAAGATCGATGGCGAGAATCTGATAGCCGCCGCCGGGAAAGACAACGACCGCGGCGCCCGTGTTTGTTCCGGTCGGCGAATAGATGGTCATCGTAGGCGTCGTGACGTTCTCGACATAAGTCCACGGCTTGCCGGCAACCAGGTCACTGGCGCCTGTCTTTGCGGTCTCCGGGCCACTGACCGGCTGTGGATCGGGCGCAGCGTCAGGCCATATTGGAATCTGCATGTGTCCGGGCGAAGGCTGCCAGCCGGAAGTTTGTGCATGGACGCTGCCAAAAGAAAACAGAGCGCAGAACGCGAAAAGCGATAGCTTCATCACAGTTCTCGCAGCTTAGCAGCTTATGCATCACGCGGCGTTGCCTAACGTGGTGCCCGCCGCTTCAATCTTGAGATACGAATGAACGCGGACCAGGGCCTTCGCAGCCTATTGCAGGATCGGAATTCCGGCGATGCGCTTCTGCCACACAACGGAGCCACCGATGCGACGGAGTCTCAGGTTTTATGCCACAGCGCCCTCGCGGGCGGACTGGCTCTTCAGTGCGGCTCTTATCTTCACCGACGGCCGAATCTCAATTCTGCTTTTCAAGCCGAGAGGAGCCGCATAGTAAAGCAACCGCTCAATGCTCACCTTGCCGATCCTTCCGTTCATCAAATTACTGACGTTGGGTTGGTATTCGTCGATCATATCCACAAGCTGTCTCTGCATAAGGCCACGCCGGTCGCTGAAGCGTGATTGTAATCGGCGTAATGTTGCTGAAGTCCGAGTCCCTTGATGACGTGCGGCCAGGAAATTTGTTGGCCACTAGCCTGCTCCGGGCACCTGTCACCATTGAGACAGCGGACCCATGTCGTACGGGATCCACTCCCTAGCCATGCGAATTTATGCGCTTTTGTAAAGGTTCTTCAGGATATGTGAGCTGCCCTTTCTTTGTCTTTAGAAACGGCGTAAGTAGATGTCTTGTGGCAGCGGTTCGGCTAACAATATCCCGTACCATCCATCCTCTTTTCGTCAAAGCGTCCCCAATAAGGGACCGATGGCAGCGCCACGGCACCGCTTCAGCACACATAATGGCCGTTTCTTTGGCACGTGCGACTTCAATGAGCGTTTCCAATCCCTCTGAAAACTCCGGGGTTGCCATGTAATCCGCGAAACCCCTGAATGAAACGTTTCGCCAGCCGAGATTGAGCGAATCCTTTCTTGCATGACGGAGACCGCCAAGTTCTTTGATGTGCCTATAGCTCATGTGGTTCTCTTCGAGAGAATGCTCAAGCACATCGGCGTTAAACTGGGGGTTATGGCGCGACCTTGGTATTGATCTGATGTCGACAATTTCCTTGACGCCATGCGCGCGTAATAGCTCCACAAACTCATCGATCGTTCGTGTCGAATGGCCCACCGTGTAGATACAGGGCCTTTTCATCCAGAATCTCCTTTTTGCACCCTGAGCCCCTGCAATCGTATCAATCCTTTGGTAGCGGGCTAGGCCTAGTAAGCCTTTGCGCCCGAAGAGCCGCGATTCAACCCGAAAAACCGGGAGATCTGCCGCCCTCCTTGTCCAGCCCGCCTCACTCCGTGCATTACGGCAGGATCGGAATTCCGGCGATACGCTTCTGCCATTCCTCGGGGCCTGTGATGTGCACGCTCGTGCCCTTCGAATCGACGGCCACGGTGACCGGCATATCCTTGACGTCGAATTCGTAGATGGCTTCCATGCCGAGGTCTTCAAAGGCGAGCAGACGCGAGCCGCGAATGGCTTTGGAGACCAGATACGCTGCGCCGCCGACGGCCATCAGATAGACGGCGCCGAATTCGCGAATCGCGGCAATGGCTTCCGGCCCGCGCTCGGCCTTGCCCACCATGCCGAGCAGTCCGGTCTCGGAGAGCATCTGGCGCGTGTATTTGTCCATGCGCGTGGCCGTTGTGGGTCCGGCGGGGCCGACGACTTCGCCGCGCACCGGATCGACCGGGCCGACGTAATAGATGAATCGCCCTTTGAGATCGACGGGCAGCTTTTCGCCGCGGTTGAGCATGTCGCTGATGCGCTTATGCGCGGCGTCGCGGCCGGTGAGGAGCCTGCCGGCAAGCAGGAGCACTTCGCCGGGCTTCCACGTGGCGGCCTCTTCTTTTGTGACCGTGTCGAGATTCACTCGCCTCGCTCCGGACACGTCATAGGTGAGCTTCGGCCAGGCTTCGAGCGGCGGCGGATCGAGATAGACGGGGCCGGAGCCGTCAAGCACGATGTGCGCGTGGCGCGTGGCGGCGCAGTTGGGGATCATCGCGACGGGTAAATTCGCCGCGTGCGCGGGCGTGTCGACCACCTTCACGTCGAGCACTGTCGTCAGACCACCGAGTCCCTGAGCGCCGATGCCGAGGCGGTTGACCTTGTCGTAGAGCTCGACGCGGAGTTTTTCGGCCGTGGTCTTGGGGCCGCGGGCGATGAGCTCCTGTATGTCAATGGGGTCCATTAGCGATTGCTTGGCGAGAAGCATGGCCTTCTCCGCCGTGCCGCCGATGCCGATGCCCAAGATTCCCGGCGGGCACCAGCCTGCGCCCATGGTAGGCACGGTCTTGAGCACCCAGTCAACGACCGAATCGTTGGGATTGAGCATGATGAACTTCGATTTGGCTTCGGAGCCTCCGCCCTTGGCGGCTACGGTGACTTCGACCGTTCCACCGCGCACGACTTCGACAAAGACAGCGGCCGGCGTGTTGTCTTTGGTGTTGATGCGTTTGCCGGCCGGGTCGGCCTGGAGGCTGGCACGGAGCTTATTGTCGGGATCGAGATAGGCGCGGCGCACGCCGGCGTCGACCATTTGCTGCATATCGAGCGGCTCTTCGCCGGGGCCCGGTTCGAAGCGCACGTCCATGCCCAGCTTGACGAAGGCGTTCACGATGCCCGTGTCCTGGCAGACGGGGCGATGGCCCTCAAAGCACATGCGGCTGTTGATGAGAATCTGCGCCATGGCGTCGCGCGCGGCAGGCGACTGCTCGCGTTCGTAGGCCCGGGCAAGCGAGCGGATGTAATCCACCGGGTGGTAGTAGCTGATGTACTGCAACGCGCCCGCAACGCTCGCGATGAAATCTTCCTGGCGGATGACGGTCATGGAGGCTCCCCGCACTCTCTAGGGTATTCGATACCGGGGGACATCCGGAATGGGCAGGCAAATTGCGGAAGTGATCGAAGATTCTTCGATGAGGTCGACAAGTCCTCGTGGGCAGTGAAGGAGTGGGTATGTGAAGGAGTGAACGAATGAAAACAACCCACTCAAGTCTCACTGTTTGACTCTTTCACTCCTTCACTTTCTCACTTTTCGCCTGTTCAGCCGGCGGCGCCTGCGAGCCACCGCCTGCTCGCGCTCGCGGCGATGGAGCGCCGAGCGAATCTCGCGGATGAGACGGGCCGCTCCCGAGACGGCGAAGTTGATCTGCAGAGGAATGGCCAGCTCGGCCTGCTCGCAGATGCGGTCGGCGGCTGCGGGGTCGCACTCGGCCAGGGTCTCGTCGATGACAACCGCCAGAAACTCGCCCTTGCGCAGGCAGGCAAGGGCTTCGCGGCGGCCTTCGGCCACTTCAACCGTCATGCCAGGGTGCTTTTGGACGACATCGGCACAGTTGCGCGTGCCTTCGATTCCGGTGACTAAAAGAATGCTCATCATTCAGCTCCTCGCTACTCGCTTCTAGCTGCTAGCTTTGGGTGTTTTAGCTTCTGGCTGTTTGCTGGTGTCTTTCGCTTGTTCCTGATCGGAACGATCTTCGAGAATGACATCGACTGTCCGTGGCTGCAGGAAAGAGCAAAAAGCTAGAGGCTAGAAGGCATCTGTCTTTACTCTTCATGCAGCGGGTCGGCGATGCCGTATTCCTTGAGCTTGCGGTAGAGAGTGGTTTTGCCGATGCCGAGGAGCTTTGCCGCCTGCAGCTTGTCGCCATTGAGCGTGCGGATGGCGCTTAGGATGGCGTCGCGCTCGAGGTCGGCCAGGGGTTTTACACCGGGGGCGGCGGAGGCTTCAGCTTCATCGCTCAGGCCGGCGTGACGCGCGTCGAAGCTCTGCTGCAGTCCCTGCTGCTGCAACTGCGTGGGCAAATCGCCGAGGTGCAGCACCTGTCCCGATGACATCGCGGTGGCGCGCACGAGAGAGTTTTCCAGCTCCCTCACGTTGCCCGGCCAGTCGTGGCGCATCATGGTGCGCAGGGCCTCGTCGGAGAGCGAGAACTTGCGGTTGTGCTCGCGGCTGATCCGGTCGAGAAAGTGCGCGGCGAGCAATGGAATATCCTCGCGACGGTCGCGCAACGACGGCAGGCGCAGGTTAACCACATTGAGCCGGTAGAACAGGTCCTTCCGGAAGGTGCCCTTCTCGACCATAACGGCGAGATCGCGATTGGTGGCGGCCACGATACGCGCCTTAATGGATATGCGATGGGTGGCGCCAACAGGGCGGACCTCTTTCTCCTGCAGAGCGCGCAGGAGCTTGGCCTGCAGGTCGAGCGTGAGCTCACCGATCTCGTCAAGGAAGACGGTGCCGCCCTCGGCCGAGACCAGCAGTCCGTCTTTCGAGCGATTGGCTCCGGTGAAGGCGCCCTTGACGTAGCCGAAGAGCTCGCTCTCGATGAGCGAGGGCACGAGCGATCCGCAGTCGACGGGCAAAAAGGGCTTTTGGGAGTTGGGGCCGTAGGCGTGAAGAGTGCGCGCAACGAGCTCCTTGCCCGTGCCGCTTTCGCCCAGGATCAGGACGGGATGCGTGCTCTGGGCGACTTTGGAGAGGATGCGGTAGATCTTCTCCATCTCCGGCGAACGGCCGATCATCGATCCCAATCCTTCCGAAAAGCGCAGGCGCTCACGCAACTGGCGCGTGGCGGTATCGGTCATGTGGGCCTGCGCGGCGCGGTCGAGGACCGTCGAGAGCTCGTCCATGGCAAAAGGCTTGGTGAGGTAGTCGGAGGCGCCGCAGCGCATAGCCTCGACGGCTGCATTCACCGAGCCGGTGGCCGTCATGGCGATCACCGAAGTGTCGGGATAGAGCAGCTTGACCTCGGAGACAAGCGTGAGCCCGTCATTCGACCCCGATGGCAGATTGACCAGCAGAATATCGGCGATGTGGCCGCGCAAGAGGCTTCTGGCCTGGCTGAGATCGCCCGTGCTGTCGACCGCGTAGCCCAGGCTCTCGGCGATCTCCGCGCAGGCCGAGCGAACCGCCGCGTCGGCGTCCACCACCAGAAGGTGCAGACGGATGGCCGGCTCGGCAAGTTGCGGAATTAACTCCATCTCTCGTGTGTTGAAGACTGTATCCAGCATTGTATTCGCCTCTTGGGTTTTCAGGAAAAACATGATGTCAGCCAACAGCCTGTCGCCGGCAGCCTGCAGCGCGCTGCTCTCAGTTTGCCCTGCGCAACAGAAACTCCAGCGCAAAGCGCGCGCCGCCGTGCTCGCGATTGCCGCGGTGATGCATCCCCCGGCGCCCTCCACGATGGAGCGGGTGATAGTGAGGTCCTGTCCGAGATGGCTGAGTGTCCAGTTGCCATGTGAGCCTTCGCTCATGCCATGCAAGGTGTAACCGGAGGTGCCCTGGATGTCTCTGTCGGATGCATATGCTGGATCCTTTCGTGGCGCGCGACGTCGACCGTGGTTCGTGGCTCTTCGTTCGCCGATCGTGGTTCGTGAGTCGTGGTTCTTGGTCCCTTCGTTGTGCCCGCCCAAGTTCCGGTTTCTGCGTTTGCTGGTGGACTTTGTCCTGTTTTCATACACGTGGCCTGCCAAACGGGGACAGGCTTTCTAAGTTCTTGATGATGGGAGGGATAAGACTTCCGAGCGACCCGACCCGAGGCGGTATCGCTTTGCGCTGGCGTTCCGAAATGGAACGAGCGGCTGCCCGGCGCAACATCTAACGCCTTTATGATCAGTATGTTGTGACGCATTTCCCATTGCGGCACTTGCATTTCTTGAATTCCCATTGCGGAACCGGGATCCCCTTGCCATCTGCTTCCGGCGCCGCTCTCGTACAATCCGGTCTATGAATGAAAGAGGAAACACCACGGCACATGCCGGCGCACTCTCTCTTCGGCCCGGCGGCAGAAGCCTGGGCCAGCTTCGCCCGCTGACTCTCACGCCCGGCTTTGTGCAGACCGCCGAGGGCTCGGTGCTGGTCTCGCTCGGCAATACGCGGGTCCTGACCAACGCGACCATTGAGCAGGGCGTGCCAGGATGGCTGCGCAACTCCGGACGCGGCTGGGTGACGGCTGAGTACGCGATGCTGCCCCGCTCGACGGTGACCCGGACGCCGCGCGAGAGCGAGCGCGGCAAGATCGGCGGGCGAACGCACGAGATTCAGCGGCTGATCGGGCGGAGTCTGCGCACGGTGGTCGACATGCACACGCTGGGCGAGCGCACCATCATCCTTGACTGCGACGTGATCCAGGCCGACGGAGGCACACGTACGGCGGCTATCACGGGCGCGGCGGTGGCGCTGGCGCTGGCGCTCAATGCCCTGGTTAATGCAGGCACTCTCAAGAGTTCGCCGCTCAAGCAACTGGTGGCCGCCACGTCGGTGGGGATCGTGGATGGCGAGGCGTTGCTCGATCTCTGCTATGAGGAAGACTCCCAGGCTGAGGTGGACATGAATGTGGTGATGACTGCCGATGGGGGACTCGTGGAGGCACAGGCCACAGCGGAAAAAGGTTCGTTTTCGCGCGCGCAGTTGAATGGGCTGATCGACCTGGCCGAGACGGGGATGAAGGAGATCTTTGCAGCGCAGAGAATGGTGCTAGCCGGCAGCCAGTAGCCGGTAGCTTTTTCGCTGCAGGAGACGAGCACCCGGCTAAGGGCGACGCGCGAAAATTGTTGCATCGGCCCCGCACGTTAACGAATCCCTCCATGCGTACGATCTGTGGTGCAGCTTTCTACTCGGGTCGCACGACGAATCCGCCGTTCCGGCCAGGAGAAGACCTATGCCAGCAAGGAAAACTTCCATACCGCAAGATCACGACGCGGCGCTGCGCCAACATTTGCTTGAACTCATCAACGGCGGCCATGCGCATGCGGACTTCGCGACAGCCGTCCGCGGCCTCTCGCCCGCTCTACGCGGCAAGCGTCCGAAAGGCGCCGAGCATTCTCCGTGGGAGATTCTGGAGCACCTGCGCATCGCGCAATCGGACATTCTCGAGTTCTCGCGCGACGCCGGCCACCAGTCTCCTGACTGGCCCAGCGGCTACTGGCCCAAAACGGCTGTGCCACCCAACGCGAAAGCCTGGGAAAAAAGCGTGCGCGCCTTTCGGCGCGACCTGAAGGCGATGTGTAATCTGGTTTCGAACCCGTCGACCGATCTGTACGCGCCTATTCCCCACGGCAGCGGGCAAACCATCCTGCGCGAGGCGCTCCTCACGGCCGATCACAACGCCTATCACCTGGGACAGCTCGTACTCGTCAGACGGCTCCTTGGAGCGTGGAAGGGCTAAAGGAAGGAGCAGGGACCAGGGAAAAGCGAATGCAGCCCCCAAGGGATGGAGTCTCGCATTCACCCTTTCACTGGTTCACTTCATCACTTCACCGCTCATTCACTGCATCACTCGTTCACTTCTTCACTCATTCACTTGCTCACTTGTTCACTCGTTCACTACCACCTGAAACCTGCCCCCTGATCGCTGTATTCTTTTTCCATGCCCCGCTTCCCTGCCGGCCAAACGCTGCTGATCGACGCCGACGATACGCTTTGGGAGAATAACATCTACTTCGAGCGCGCCATCGCCGCCTTCATCAGCTTCCTTGACCACCACGAGTACTCGCCCGCCGAAGTACGCCAAACTCTCAACGAAGTCGAGCGCGAAACCATCCTCACTCACGGCTATGGGCTCACCAGCTTCACGCGCTCGCTCGTCGATTGCTTCGAGCGCCTAAGCCCTCCGCCAGTCACGGAGGAAAAGCGCGAACGGATTCGCGGATTCGCGCGTTCCATCGCCGAGCAGGAGATCGAGCTGCTGCCCGGCGTTGCCGAGACCCTCGCCGATCTATCCACGCGCCACCATCTCATCCTGATGACCAAGGGCAACCAAGCCGAACAGGCCGACAAGCTGGCCCGCTCGGGGCTTGCCCCCTACTTTGCCGCGGTGGAGATTCCGGCCGAGAAGGATCCGCAAGCCTACCGTGACGTAATCCTTCGCCATAGCGCTACCGCGCACAGCGCCTGGATGATCGGCAACAGCCCCAAAAGCGACATCAACCCCGCGCTCGCCGCCGGCCTCCACGCCGTGTTTCTCTTTCACCCTGACACCTGGATCCTCGAGCACGCGGCCGTCGACAAAGCACCCGAAGGCCAGCACCTGATCGAGCTTGACGCCTTCATAAAACTCCGCGAATTTTTCTGATCCGGCTCGCGCCAATCCATTCAGATCCATCCAGTGCCTTGACGAGCTCTGCACCGCCAAATATCATCGGCACATCCTTTTTCGGGTCCCTTCGCCCCATCATCATCACCATTTTCCGGATTCATCCATCTACCTCTCAAGGAGTTTTGTTCGATGTCAACTCCACGCGCCCTCGTCAGCCTTTGTCTGCTCGCATCGTCCGCGCTTCTCTCGGCGCAGACTGCGCCGCCGACTGTCTACACGATCACTCAAGCCGGCGGATCGCCGGGCGCGACCACGACCATTTACCGCAATGGCCTGAAAGCTCTCATGGTGATGGACCTCCCTGCGCAGGGCGCGACACCTGCATCCATAACTCACGACCTCATCGATATCGCGGCGGGAACCAACTACACCTGGAACCCCGCGGACAGCCGGGTTGGTTGCAGCGTGGGAACTTTCTCCGGCGACTGGGGCGATCCCTTCGCCATGACTGCCGACTTATCGGACGACATCGCCAAAGGCAACCTGAAGCCCACGGGCACGGAGACTGTCGACGGCATTTCCGCCCAGATTTATGAGGGCGTCACGCAAGGGACCAATATCAAGGTCTGGCTCGATCGGAAGGACGGCCTGGTCCTCCGCGCCGTAGCAAACATGCCCAACGCTGCTCCCATGACGATGGTCGACATCACAAAGGTCTCCTTTGCGCCGCCGCCCGCATCCCTCTTCGCGCTTCCCGCCATCTGCGCCGGCGTCAAGCCGCCGCCCACTCCGGCACAGTTGATTGCCGATGAGACCGGTGACGATGCGTCCAATTACGTCAGCGCATTCACTGGCCCCGGTTCGCAAAATTCCTGTAACGTCGTGCTCCGCGTCCTGCAGGCCAAAACCATGGCTCCGCTCACGAATCTCCAAGTGGCCATCGACACCCAATATGACCAAAACGATCCCAACCCGCCGCATTACACCTTCGGCGTGGCAGACGACGGCACCGAAACCTTCTCTGGGGGTCACCTTCGCCAAATCACCACAGGCATTCACGGCGGCATCGTGAGCCTTGGCACGGTTCCGCCTTATTTCAACCTTGTTGTCAACGCGGTACATCCCGGGCATTCCGGCGGCTTAGGACTCATCTACCGCCAATGCTTGGCGCCCACGACAGTACTGCTTTTCCTCTATAAGAACTACGGCCAGCAGGATGAGAGCGTGGACGCGCTTTGGGTGAAGGCCGGCAAGAACGCCGCGCCACCAGCAAACTGAGCTGCGGCAAGCAGTTCATTGGCCAATCCGCCAGTGAAGCAGGCCTACGAACCCCGCAGGATGCGCCCCGTAGTAAGGCAGCAGCCGCACGGGAGTGGTATAGAGCGTGCCCTGCGCGCCGAGTTCAAGCGAGCTCCAATCGGCGTGCCAGATTCGATGCGCATAGCCCCCGGTGTATGCCTGCACGCGGCCCACAACACTCTCTTCAGGCGGAGCCTCTGCGCCCAGCAGGTCCGTGGTCCGGTCGTCGTTCTCGATGCGCGTCCACAGCGATTGCCGCGCTCGTAGGCGCGCTTCGGCCTCCAGCAGGTAGCCATTCGCGTTCACATCCGTTCCGATCGTGTGATTACGGCCCCAAATCGCCATGGCATCCATTTCGACCGACGCCCACGTGTGGTGCATGCTGACGGATGCCGTTTGACGCAAAACATCTTCCTGCGGATGCAGCATTTCGGGTGAATGTAAATGGCCCATTGAGTACTGCGCGATCCAGTCTCGGGCCAGGGCAGCAGTCAAACGCGCTGACCACGAGTCGATCGCGCCGGCTTCAATGGTCCAGCGATTCTCGCCAGGCTCTCGTCCGTGGAACCCTGAAGCCTCAGCGCGTGCCGGGCCCCAAGTAATCCCGCCCGTTACCACGTCGTATGCGATATGCGTCGAGTCCTGGAGATGATGCGCCAGCGGCGCCAGCGGGTCGCTCTCCGCGCTCATGCGATGCGGAAAAGCCACCGGGCCCAGCGCCGGATCCCCAACCGGAGCTGCGTAGATCGAAGCCACGCCTCGCTCGCCAAGATTCAAGTCATACATTGCTGCCAGCTCCATGAGCAGATCGTGAGGGTGCTGACCATCGACGATCGCTCTTCCGTAGGCCGTCTCACCTTGTTGAAAGAGCTCCGGGTAGTATCGTCCCGTGATCGTTGCAGGCTCCAAGCTAAACATGCCGACGAAGGTCCACTGTCCATGCGTGGTGGGCCGCTGCGCCATCGGCATCACCCAATTCACGCTGAATAACTTGTCGTGGCCGCGCTGGCTGGTTTGCTGCTGTTCGGCCACATTCACTTCGCCGTGCAGCATCTCCATCCACTTGCCGCTCATGCGCATCAGCATCGGCGGCGCGCTCGATTCCGGCTCCAGGCTCGTGCCTGAAGCGCTGTGCCGCACCACGTTGTCCCTGAGCGTGCGCACCGGTCCGCCCATCTGCATTTGTCCGCTCAGATACACCGGTGCAGACACCAGCATTGCGCCAAGCCACCAACACTTCATCTCAGCCTCCTTGGGGAACTCTGATTTCAAATCTCAGCCCAATGCGCAGCCGGACGGAGCGGCACGTAAGCACGCGCAATCCATTCGCCGCAACACTCGAACGTGTCGCTACGTGCAGGTTCCGGCTAGCTCTGTTTGCGAATGGGAGATAGGAAGAGAAATCAAGTACGCAGAACAACGAGTGGCTGGGGACGACCGCCCACGGTGGCAGCCAAGGAAGCTTGTGCGTGACTGCCCCTGTCCTGCGCAGGCCCCAATGCACGACTGCGAGCGCCAAGCGCTATCGCTCTTGCGTTGGACCTGGCGGTATTTCCCGTTAGCCCCACCGCGACCGTAGGCACGCAGCACGCGGCATGCACCGCGCCATGCACCGGATGGCAGCAGACGCGCGCCGACCCAGTCTTCAGCCGGGCGCAGCAAGCGCCGCACGGTGCAGGGGCCAGGCTCAAAATCAAGGCCAGAAGGGTCGCGAAGAAAGGGACGCGCCGCATGGCGTCATTCTAGCTGAACCTCCGCATCACTGGGAGGTCCGCAACTTCGGTGCACTCGTGAGAAAATAAGAGAGCCGAAGTCTTTTTGAGTAGCTGCTTGCCAGCACGTTTCTCGTGAACCACAAATCAACCCGCTCAAATCCGGCCCACCGGCGCGGCAGCCTGAGTGTGGCTTGGGCAAAAGAACAAAAAACGAAGAATGGGAAGCAAGAACAAAGAATGATCAGCGTCAGCAATGTCACCATGCGCTACGGCTCCAAGGTCCTCTTTGAAGACGTCAGCACAGCCTTCACCCCCGGCCGCCGCTATGGGCTGACCGGGCCGAATGGCTCCGGAAAATCAACTTTCATGAAAATCCTGGCGGGCGAACTGGAGCCGCAGAAGGGCACGGTCGTCCGCCCGCGCAAACTCGGCGTGTTGCGCCAGGATCAGTTCGCTTTCGACGCCTATCGCGTCATCGATACGGTCATCATGGGCAACAAGCCGCTCTGGGCAGCGCTCGAGGAGCGCGACCGCATCTATGCCAAGCCTGAAATGTCCAACGAAGACGGCATGCGGCTGGGCGAGCTCGAGGGCACCATCGGTGATGAGGACGGCTACACCGCCGAGAGCGACGCCGCCGTGCTGCTTGACGGCCTCGACATTCCCGAGCCTCTCCACGACCGCAAAATGGGCGAGCTGCAGGGCGGGCAAAAAGTCCGCGTGCTCCTCGCGCAGGCGCTCTTCGGCAAGCCGCCGGCTCTCCTGCTCGACGAGCCCACCAACTATCTCGATCTCGACTCCATCCACTGGCTGCAGGACTTTCTGTTGAGCTATGACGGCACCATGATCGCCATCTCGCACGACCGTCACTTCCTCAATTCCGTGACCACGCACACCGCCGACATCGATTACCAGACCATAATCACCTACACCGGCGGCTACGACGACATGGTGATGGCGAAAACTCAAATTCGTTCCACGCTTGAGTCGCAGATCGCCCAGCGCGAGAAAAAGATCGCCCAGCTCAACGAGTTCATCGCGCGCTTCGCCGCCGGCACGCGCTCCTCGCAGGTCACCAGCCGGCGCAAGGAGGTCGAGCGCCTGCAGACCAACGAGCTGGCTCGCTCCAACATCCAGCGCCCCTACATCAAGTTCGACCAGGTCCGGCCCAGCGGCAAGCACGTTCTTGAGCTCAAGCATCTGTCGAAGTTTTACGGCGATCTGAAAGTCCTCGATGGGTTTACGGCAAACCTACTCCGCGGCGAAAGAATCTGCCTCATGGGCCGCAACGGCGCCGGAAAAACCACCATGCTCAAGAGCCTGCTGGCCAACTATCCTGGCCTCGCCGAGCCCGGCTTCACGCTCGACTCCGGTTCTGTCTTCTGGGGCCACGAGGCACAGGTAGGCTACTTTCCGCAGGACGTCGGGGCGACCATCGAGCACGGAATGACCGTCACCGACTGGCTGCACCAGTGGAACCCCGCTGCACACGTCGAAGACATTCGCGGCATTCTCGGCCAGATGCTCTTCTCCGGAGAGGAAGGCTCCAAGCCTACCAAGGCGCTTTCAGGCGGCGAACAAGCGCGGCTGGCGTTTTGCAAATTGATCCTGACCAAGCCCAACATCCTCATCTTCGATGAGCCCACCAACCACCTCGACCTCGAAGCCATCAACGCGCTCAACATTGCGCTGCAGCGCTACGAGGGCACGGTCCTACTGGTCACGCACGATCACGACCTGATCGACGAAGTGGCCACGCGCCTCTGGATCTTCCACGACGGCGGCATTGAAGATTTCCAGGGTCCCTACGAAGAGTGGAAAGGCAAACACAATTGAACGAGAGAACTTGCTGATCGCAAGCCGCTCTCATGATTTTCTGGCCCGCTCGCATGAATCTTGATTCCGAATCGCCCGGAATTCGCGACCCGCTCTCCAACTCCAACGCTTCGCTGCGTTCCTGGATTGGGTTGGCATCGATCACCGGTCTCGTGAGTGCGTCTACTTTCGTCCTCTTGTTATGTCCTTGCGACCGTCCGGCTGGAAGCTTCTATTCCGTGTTTCTGGTGTCGCTCTCTAGCTTTTTTGCGTTAGCCGGGGCAGGCGTACTCTATGTACGCTTGCGAAAGGATAAAGCCGCAACTGCATTCATCAGCGCTTTCGAAGCCGTCGCGGTGGTCACAATCGCGATTTACGCGGAGCTACGAGTTGCGCTCTACGTAATTCAATGGCTCGCGCTGCACCGGCATTGAGAACTCCCGGTCTGTCGGCCATCGGAAAGAGTGAGCAGAACGCGAGTCCCGGCCAACTCGATGCTCGCCGCTAGCGTCCATTAGCATAGAAACAGATGGCTAGGCTCGGCGCTTTTTGTTTCCCAGGAACGGGGCACCTGAATCCCCTCACCGCGTTGGCGCGTCGCCTCCAGCAGCGCGGACACACCATCATCATCTTCGGAATCGCCGATGTCGAGTCCCGCGTCAGAGCAGCGGGAATCGATTTCTGCCAGATCGGCCAGAGCGACTACCCCCTGGGCACCCTTCAAAAACTGGATCAGCAATTGGGCGAGATGACCGGCGTCGCGGTCCTCCGCTTCACCATGCGGAGAGTGTGCAACACTGCGCGCATGGTGCTTTGCGACGGGCTCGAAGCGGTTCGCAACGCCAACCTTGACGCTTTGTTGATCGATGAAACAGATATGGCTAACAACATTGCGGAATGTCTAGGTCTGCCCTTCATTTCGCTCGCGCTCATTCCACCCCTGGTCAACGACAATCGCTATCCACCGTTTTACTTCGGCTGGTCGGGCAGCCAGCGCTGGTGGTCCCGTTTACGCAATGAGATTGCCATTCGCGTGCTCATGCGCGTGGCCAAGCCCATTTTTACCGCGGTCAATGAATATCGAGTGGCGTGGGGACTCAGTGTTGGCAGGCATCCCGGCGAGGGACTCTCGAAGCTCGCGCAGATCACCCAGGTGCCGCGCGCGCTGGAGTTTGAGATCGACCCTCTGCCTCCCAACCTTTACTACACCGGCCCGTTTGTCGACCCGGCGCTACGGCCGCCTGTGGACTTTCCATGGGACCGGCTCGACAGCCGGCCGCTCATTTTCGCGTCGCTGGGAACGTTGCAAAACCAATCCTGCGAGAAATTCCGCATGATTGCCGACGCCTGCGCGCCTCTCGGTGTACAACTTGTCATGTCTCTCGGCGGCGGACTCGACAGCGAGCAGCTTGGAATCCTCCCCGGCGATCCGCTGGTCGTGAACTACGCTCCGCAATTGGAACTCGTCAAGCGCGCATCGTTGGTCATCACGCACGCCGGACTCAATACGGTCCTCGAGTCGCTGTCTGAAGGTGTGCCCATGGTGTGCATTCCGCTGGGCAATGACCAGCCGGGAGTCGCGGCGCGCGTCAAAGCGCACGGAGCGGGTGTGGTTGTGACTCCGCGCAGGGTCAATGCGAAGCGCCTGCGCTCCGCCGTGCGAGCAGTCCTCGAAAACGATTCGTATCGGCGCAACGCCCGCAGAATACAGTCTGCTATTGCGCAGGTCGACGGCCTCGACCGCGCCGCGGATATCATCGAGGACGTGCTGAAGATAGCGACGGGAGTCCGCAGTCAGATGCCGTCGAATCGCTTCTGAAAATGAAAACAGGAGGGGCGTCGTTTCGGAACGACGCCGTTCCCGTTTCGAATGGTCCGGTTTAGTGCGTAGGGGAGACCTTTGGTGCAGGCGCAGCTCCGCCGGGCTTGTGCGTGGACTCTGCAGCCGGCTGGGAGCCCCAGTAGTGGGGATCGGCGTCGACCCAGGATTTGTCAACGTAGCTCCAGTCCGGATTGACCATCCAGAGGTTGTCCTCCACGCTGGCCACACTCTCCTCGGTAAGCTTGTTCATCCGGTTTTGGCCTTCGTCGCCCAGGGCAGCGCCGAAATCCTTCTCGTGCGCCAGACCAGCATCCTCATCTTTGAGAGACGTCATCGGCACCAGGATGAGGTAGGTGTCGGTCACGCCCATCATGCCTTCGTAACTTGACCAGGGGATGTTTTGGCCGCTTTTGAGTTCGGCGTCGCGATAAAGCTTCGTCAATTCCTTGAACTGTTCGTCGTGGCCGGGGCGCATATGGAAGACGATCACCTCCCAGTAATGGGAGTGCGGTATGTCCGCTCCGGTGACGTTGTTGCTGAGGTCAGGGCGGTAATGCCAGAGGGTGTGGTGGACCTCGGATATGTATTCGGCCTGGCGCGCATCCAGCGCATCGATCTTAGCGTCAGCCGTCGCGTCGCTGGGGGTCCACTCCTCGTTCTTTTGGAGCGCCTCGAAAGAGTCGAAGCCGGATAGATAAATCGCTCGAGGCGCACCCGTCAGGGCCTCCATCGCCAGGAAGTGCATCGGGTCCTTGAGTTGCTGCGACAAACCGGGGTATTCAGAAGCAACTTTGTCGTAGGGTCCATCCGCGTAGGGTTTTATGTTGATGGATTCGATGTTGAGGATGTTGGGCGGAGGCACTGCCACAGCTTGTGCGAAAGCGGCTGGGCAGCCTGCCAGCGCAAAGGACAATCCGGCGACGGAACAAAACCATTTCTTCATGTCTGCCCACCTCCCGGGGGCCAGAAGACGAGTTGTGGAAGAAGAAGAGAATCGAAACCTGCGAATACCGCAGTCACCCGGGTACACCAAGGCCCGAGGGTATTTCAGTCACCGGGGCCTGGCCCACGAGCCGATTTTCGGCCCAGGACGCGCATGTCTCCTGATGAAGAGTCAGCACGCTCAGGAATCACCGTATCGCTAAATCGGTACTACGATGATCGGGCGGCCCCCGTGGTATCTGTGGTGTCTCCGGTGGTGGTTGGCGTAGGCAGGCGTGACCGCGAATATTGCGAATAGAGCGGCAAGCATCAGGACCACGATCTTTTTCATTTCTACTCCAGTAGCATCTTGATGATCGACTTAAGCCGAGATCTCCAACTTGGGAATCCCACGCAGCCATTTAATGCATTGCCGGCGGCGTGGTCTGTTCAAAATTGCTCACTTTGGCAGAGGCTCTGGATTACCTCTACGAAACCCGCCACCGCGCGGAAAGTTGAACCGCAGATTGCCAAATGAATCGCAGCCCCGCGGAAAGGATCGGCCCTTGCCGCACGAGCATGCTTTTATGTGCGAGTAACCAGGCCAGCCAGGTTCGCCTGGCTTAGCGACATCGGGCCTTCGATTCGGGGACAACGACGGGTCACCTGGCGCGGTAGGAATCGCTGGCGGAAGGCGTGCCTCTGGTCTGCATCCCGCTGGGCAATGACCAGCCGGGAGTCACGGCGCGCGTCAAAGCGCACGGAGCGGGTGTGGTCGTGCATCCGCGCAGGGTCAGTGCGAAGCGCCTGCGCTCCGCCGTCCGAGCCGTCCTCGAAAACGATTCGTATTGGCTCGCCGCCCGCAAAATACAGTCTGCTATTGCGCAGACCGACGGCCTCGATCGCGCCGCGGATATCATCGAAGACGGGCTGAACATTCGGGCCCAGGCCCGAGCCTAAGCCGTTTACCGCGCGCTGGCCGGCGGCACAATCCCGTTCATTCGCAAATACTCCACCATCTGCCCGTAGTGGTCGAATGCGTGCGAAACACCGAACCCCGCAAGCGTTCCGCGGGTCCACATGCCCGGCTCCGGCAATTTAATGACCTCAAACGTGTTGGCCGGCGTCAGCGTGGCGATTGCTTTGTGCGCAAACGCAAACGAACCTGCCAGCGCGGCCACAACGTCGTCTTTTTTCGTCAGCTTCGCCAGTCCATCCATATCCACGTCCGGCTTCAACCCGCTCACGGCACTGTAGAAAAAGTAGTTGGCCTGTGCCACATGCGTCGCCTGCTGCGCGAATGTCCTCACTGTCGCGAACTCGGTCTTTTGTCCCGGCACAAAGATCGCCTGGCTCGGAGCGAAGTCGAACTTGTCGGCCGGCATGGCCTTCACCGCGCCCATCATCTCGAATTCAATGATGCTCAACTGCGAATCATATGCGCTGGCCGGGGCAACAACTGTTCCAGCAGCCGGCCCGCTCACCGCGCTACCCGCCTGCGCCACGGCCATCATTGAGCCAACACCCAACAGACAACACGCTGCCATTAACCGAAAATTCATCGCAATCCTCCAAACAGAAAATCCCTACCAAGCCCTTGCAGCCTATCACAGCGAAGCTGCGACAAAGAACCCACACCGGGTCCGTAGTCCCCAGTCCCTTAGTCCCTGGTCCCTGCCTTCTGCACCGCCTCTTCGTACACGCGCTCATACTGCTTGGCTGGACCGCGCCAGCTGTGATCGCGCGCCATCCCGTTGCGCATCAGGCGTTCCCACGTCTTCCTGTTTTGGAATGCGTCCAGTGCCCGATCAATCTCCGCGAGCAGGTCCTCGGGATCGAATCCCTCGAACTTGAATCCCGTTCCCGTTCCCTTCTTTGCGTCCCACTCCTCGATGGTGTCATCGAGACCTCCGGTCGCGCGCACGATCGGCACCGTTCCGTACTTGAGCGAGTAAATCTGGTTCAGCCCGCATGGCTCGTAGCGCGACGGCATCAAAAACATGTCGGAGCCGGCTTCAATCTTGTGCGCCAGTGCCTCGTCGTACCGAATCTGCATGGCAATGTTGCCCGGATGCCGAAAGGCCCACGCGCGAAACAGATTCTCGTAGTAAGGATCGTGCGTTCCCAAGGCAACCACTGCTACGTCGCGCTCGGCAATCTCCTCGGTGATCTCGGCCAGGATGTCGAATCCCTTCTGTTTCGCAAAACGCGAAACAATGCCGATCACCGGCGTCGTTTCCTCCACGCTCTCCAGGCCGAAGGCATGAAGCAGATCGGCGCGGCATGCGCGCTTGCCGTCCAGATTCTCTGGCGTGTAGTGCGTCGCAAGATGACCGTCTTTGGCCGGATCCCAGAGCGAATAGTCCACACCGTTCAAAATGCCGCGTAGGTCGGCAGCGCGCTTGAGCAGTACACCATCGAGCTGCTCGCCAAACTCCGCTGTCTTAATCTCCTCCGCATACTTCTTGCTCACCGTCGTCAGCATGTCACTGAACACCACCCCGCCTTTGAGGAAGTTGAAGTGGTCGTACTGCTCCAGCCTGTCCATGGTGAAGACGTCCCAGGGAAACAGCAATTCCTCCGTGGTCTTTGGAGGAAAAGCGCCCTGGTACGCGGCGTTGTGGATCGTGAGCACGGTCGCCGCGCCGAGCAGATCGGGATCCTGCCGGTACAACGTGCGCAGGTAAACAGGAATCAGCGCCGATTGCCAATCGTGGACGTGAAAGACGTCGGGCACGCCAAGCCATTTTGAGGCTTCGATCACCGCGCGGCAAAACAGGCCAAACCGTTCCGCGTTGTCGATGTACTCCGCTCCGCTTGGCCCATAAAGCTCTTTACGATCAAACAGTTCTGGACAATCGATAAAGTAGTGCTGCACCCCGTCGCGCAGGCCCGCGTCCACCACGCCAACGAACCGGTTGTAATAGCGGAATGGAATGGTGAGAGAACGAATCGCGTACTTCGGCTCGCCTTCAATGAACCGCCGCACCCGCGCGTAGAACGGCAGAAAGACAGTGACTTTGTGCCCCCGCTTGACCAGCTCGCGGGGCAGCGCGCCGACAACATCGGCCAGCCCGCCGGTCTTGGCAAAGGGCGTGGCTTCCGAGGCGGCAAACGTGATCTGCATGCGGCGGGCTTCCGATCAAAAAACCAAGGCTCAGTCTACTACCCTTGGGCAATTGCGCAGCCCGCGAACAGTCCAGTTCCGCAGGGAATGCGTCCCTTTATTGAATGCTCCCGGCGAAAACCAGCGACGCTCGAATTATGAAACAATTGAACGAACCGACCCCATGAAGCCCAATCCGACTCCCCGAGGCCCACAAGACAGTCCTGCCGCGCCGCAGGAACCGACCGGCTGGCTCCGCCAGATCCTCCCCGCAATGGCGGTCGCACTGGCCATCCGCCTCGTCGTCGTCTTCTTCACCTATCGCGACTTGCCCGACGTGGACAAGCACTATGAAGCATTCGGCTGGGAGATGGGATGGATCGCGCGCGCCCTCGCCACCGGCCACGGCTTCTCCTCGCCCTACTGGCCGTGGAGCGGGCCCACCGCCATTATGTCCCCGCTCTATCCCGGGTTGCTCTCTCTCGTCTTCCGGCTCCTTGGCGTCTATTCCCTCGCCTCCGCGTTTGTCATTTTGACCATCAACAGCCTCCTCTCTGCGCTTACGTGCATTCCCGTTTACTTCAGCGCCAAATACGCTCTCGGCCTTCGCGCCGCAAGAATCTCCGCCTGGGCCTGGGCGCTTTATCCCTTCGCAATCTATTTCTCCGCCGGCCGGGTTTGGGAGTACGCGCTCACAAGCCTGCTGTTCACCACGTGTTTCTGCATTGCACAGCGGATTCACGAGTCCGCTGCACCGTGGGCCTGGATCGGATTTGGCGCGCTCTATGGAATCACCGCGCACTCCAACGCCTCCATCATGTCTACGCTGCCTTTCTTGCTCGGCTTTGCTCTTTGGCAGGCACACAAGGCAGGCAAACCCTGGGTGCTGAACGGCGCGCTGACCATGCTCACATTCTTCGCTGTGCTCACACCGTGGACCCTCCGCAACTACCGTGCGCTTGGCGTCATCGTGCCCATCCGCGACAACATCTGGCTTGAACTTTACGCCGACGACTTTGGTAACGCGCCAAACGACCGCACCTCGCCGCCCACCTGCGACGGCCGGCCCTATCCCGCGAGCAGCCCCGTTGAAATGCAGAAGTACCTGACGATGGGCGAAATTCCCTATCTCGCTGAAAAGCGCGCAATGTCCCTCGACGATCTCAGGAATCACCCTCACTACACGTTTTTGGTGGTCAAGACTCTGCGCCGCATCGTCTATTACTGGACCGGTTTCTGGAGTTTTTCTGCCCAGGAGTTGCGTGACCAGCCCGCCACGCCGGGGACGGTCTTCTATGTCTCCACCGTCACGCTGTTCATGCTGCTCGGCATTCGCAGCCTGTGGCGCACTAATCGCACTGCCGTCCTTCCCTATCTGTTGCTCATCGGCATCTTCCCGATTACCTACTACCTCACGCATCCCATGATGGATTACCGCCAGCCGCTCGAGCCTGCCGTCGTGGTCCTCGGAGTCGCCGGCGCCCTCTCGCTGGGGCGCGCCAAGGCGCGCAAGCCTGCACTGGGCCAAGCGCTCGTCTCCCAGGCCAGGTAAACCCGCCGTGGTCACCGAGCGGTCGCAGGCGATACCATCAAGGTCGATGGCTCCAGCCCATACCACCTGACCATGTCTTCCTGCTATCTGCAATCCCGGCCCGACCCCGCTCAGTTGTCGCTGGTCGTTCCCTGCTACAACGAGGCAGAGAGCCTGCCGTTGCTCGCAGCCGAAGTGACACGCTTCATCGATGCCGCGCCGTATCCGTGCGAAGTCGTCCTGGTCAACGACGGAAGCACCGATCGCACCATCGAGTTCCTGGTCGATTGGAGCGCGCGCGACCGCCGCATCAAGGTGCTCAGCTTCTCCCGCAACTTCGGCCACCAGTTGGCCGCGACAGCCGGCGTTGACTACGCCGCCGGCGACGCAGTGGTCCTCATCGACGCCGATCTGCAGGACCCGCTCGACGTCATTCACCTGATGGTGGCCGAGTATCGCAATGGTTACGATGTGGTTTGCGGGCAGCGGTCGGTTCGCGCCGGCGAGAACCTTTTCAAGCGCGCCACCGCGTGGTTTTTCTACCGCCTGATGCAGACCTTTTTTCTCAAGTCGCTGCCAGCCGATGTGGGCGACTTTCGCCTCATGTCGCGCCGCTGTGTCTCCAGCCTCAGCTCCATGCGCGAATTGCATCGCTTTCTGCGCGGCATGGTGGCCTGGGTCGGCTATCCGCAAATCTGCGTCCGCTACGAGCGGCAGCCCCGTGTGGCCGGGACCACAAAGTATCCGCTCAGCCGCATGATCCGCCTCGCGTGGAACGCCGCCGTTTCCTTTTCGCCTCTGCCGCTGCGCATGAGTTTTTTCGCCGGCGGACTCATGGCGCTGCTGGCGATTGAGGAAGCCGTCAGGGCACTGGTCGCCTATCAACACGGCCGCACCGTCCCCGGATGGACCTCGCTCATGATCGTGCTCTGTATGAGCAACGCCGCCCTGCTCATCACGGTCGGCATTCTGGGCGAATACGTCGGCAGAATCTTCGAGGAGAGCAAGGGCCGGCCCCTCTACATCGTCGCCGATGCGTGGAACGTTGCGCCCAGATCCGGATCGCAACCGGCCGACCGGCCCTCCGAAGTTGAGCACCAAAACGCCGCACCCGAGCGGCGCTAACGTTCATCTTCCCATCGTGCCGATCGGCTATCCTTGGGTATCCGGTCCTGCTTCGGAGGTCCCCGATGCTTTCCCCCACCGTCGTCGCTCCCGCCACTCCCACGCCGCCTGAAGAAATCGCGGAGGCCATCGATAACATCGGCCCGCTGCACGGCCTTCCTTTCGAAGACCGTCTGTGGCTCGCGCGTCACGGCCAGGAATACATCGCCAATCCCGGCGACATTCTTTTCGAGGAAGGCGCTCCGGCCGAGCACATGGTCCTCATCCTCAAGGGCGAGATTCATGTCCGCCGCCAGCACGGCGGTCCGATGACGCTGTTTATTGGCCGCACCGGCCAGATGACTGGCCTGCTGCCTTTCTCGCGCATGAAAGGCTACGGCGGCCAGGGATTTGCCATCTCGCCCGTCTGGACGCTGCTGATTCATCGCTCTGTTTTTCCTGAAATGCTCCAGGCCGTTCCCTCCATGGCGCAGCGCGTGGTCTCTACGCTGCTCGACCGCGTTCGCGAAGTCACTCGCATCGAGCAGCAGGCGGAGAAACTTGCGGCACTGGGCCAATTGGCGGGCAATCTGTCGCACGAGCTCAATAATCCCGCCTCCGCCGCGCAGCGCGCCGCTGCAACCCTGCTCACCGCATTGCGCGCCAACCGCAGCAACCGGATCAAGCTCATCACGCTGCGACTCACCGAAGAACAGATGGAAAAAGTCGTGGCATGGGAAGAGAAAATCTTTTCGCGCTCCGGCGAAACACTCGACCCGCCGGCCGAAACCAACGCGCTCGGCTTTATTGGCCGCGAGGAATCGCTCCGCGAATGGCTCAACGGCGTCGGCTGCGGCGACGCCTGGGAAGTGGCAGCGCAAATGGCCGAGCAGTCCGTGACCACAGCGGATCTCGATGAGCTGCGCGGATTCCTCAGTCCGGCCGAGTGTTGCGTCGTCCTGCAATACTTCGCCCGCTATCTCCGCTCCGCGCGCGCAGCCGAGACCATCGTCAACTCCACTGCGCGCATCTTCGACCTCATCGGCGCCGTCAAGGACTACTCCAATATGGACCGCGCCCCGATTCTCGAGGTCGACGTACCGGCCGGCCTTGATGCCACATTGCAAATGCTGGCCTCGCGAATGACCCACATTGAGATCGAGCGCGACTATCAACCGGACCTGCCTCGCATCAGCGCCTACGGCGGCGAGCTAAACCAAGTGTGGACCGCGCTCATCGAAAACGCTCTCGACGCATTGGGCAACCAAGGCCGCCTTCGCGTGGTCTGCAAGCTTGAGGCTGACATGCTGCTGGTAGAGATTTGGGATACCGGGCCCGGCATTCCGCCCGAATTGCAGGAGCGCATCTTCGAGCCCTTCTTCACCACCAAGGCGCCGGGCAAAGGGCTGGGCCTCGGCCTCGACAACGCCATGCGCATCGTGCGCAAGCACAGCGGCCATTTGAGCGTAAAGTCAGAGCCGGGATCGACCTGCTTCCGCGTGCGCCTTCCGCTCGATCAGTTCCAGGCGTATTGAGAAACAGGGAATAGCCAGTAGGGAATAGGGAACAGACTCCATACCGTCGGCGCAGTTCTCGAGCTCAGGAAGTTTGTAATAAAAATAGTTTTGCAACCAGGAACCGATCACTCCACGGAAATCTGGAGGCTCAGCGCTCGTCCGCACGCCTACTCCCTATTGGCTATTCCCTATTCCTTGTTTTTTTCGATTTCCACGCCGCGCCAGAACGCCACGTAGCCCTTGACCTTGCGCGCCGCCGGCTTGGGATCGGGATAGTAGAAGGCGGCGTCCTGATTATCCTGCCCGTCGATCACGACGGTCAGGAATCGTGCCTGGCCTTTCAAGGGATGGGTTGACGTCGTGGAGCTGGACCGAAAATATTCCCGCTTGAGGCTGGACTCAGGGAAATAGACATCGCCGTCCAGTTCCTCGGTCCGCTCGCTCTCTGCAATGACTCTGCCGTTCCAGGTTGCTCGCGCCATGGTTATCCGGTCGCTTTCAGTCAAAGCCTTTCCCGCCCTGCACGCAGCTCAAGGAACTGCCGGACGAGAAGAATCCATATGACAGTATCAGAGTTTGGGGCGGCATGGCGAGTACCAACCAGGTTCATCTGCCAAGTACATCACTTGGCTGCAACGATCGACTCGACGTGCATGCTCTTGTTCGCCGCATCTTCAGTCCCCGTCACCGTAACGTGGTCACCATAAAAAGCCTTCACCGCATCCGGATTGTCGATGCTCCAGACCTGCTTGCTCGTGTCGACGAACACCGGCTTCATCCCGCCTTCGATGCACTTCTTCACGCAATCGGCGCCTGTGCCCGCGTGTTTGGCGCCGCACATTGAATCTGAAATCCATCCTGTGCTCGTAGTTGAACCGGCGGCCATCGCCGTCGCGGCGGTCATGGCAACAACGGCTGCCAGCATCAAAAAGCTGTGCTTCATTTCAAACCTCCCGGGATCGCTCCCGCCCTTTCACACTCCATCCTGATCAAGCGTAACTCTGTTGCCCCTCTCACTTCCCTGCCCGCGCCCCGCGTGTCGCTTCCACGCGTTTTAAAGTCACTTCATAGCGCTGCGCCGCCGCGGAGAAACGACTAATCAAATCGGTCGTCTTGTTCAGGAATGTCGGATTCTTCTCTCGAATCGCCTCCAGGATGGGCGCAAACTTTGCCAGCAGGAAAAAACCCTCGCCGTTGCAGTCCACAAACAGTTCCGCCGAAACCGCGCCATGGAGCACCATCGCCGCTGCCATCTCCCAATAGGTCAGCACCTGGCGCAGCCACGGATTGTGCGGGTCGCGCGGATTCTCATAAACGGCGTAGAATTCGTCTGCCGTTTGCGGCCAGAACTCGCCGCCTACCCACGCGCGCGCCTGCCGCATCACCGCTTCCGTGCGCAGCTCATAAAGTCTCAGAATAATTTCGGCATCGGCCGGCGTAGCCAGCATTCGCTCCATTGATCGTCTCCGAAGCCAATGGTACAGGATTCGACCGGTCTCATGCCGTGGTGTCCGCTTGAATGAGAAAGGCGCACCCTCTCGGCGCGCCCCTGTTCTCCTCATTCTTAGTCCCTGGTCCCTACGTCCCGAGCCCCTGTTTCTTTCACGCCGGCTGCAGTTCCTCGTTCTCTGTCTTCTTCTCCACAACCGGGCCGTGCGTCTCCGCAGTGGGCGGCGGTGGCGCATCGCCAATCCGTTTCGAGTAGCTGCACACCACCTTGGCTCCCTCTTCCACCACAGGCGCCTTCCTGCCTCGCCTCTTTGTCGCTACCTCTTCTTCTGCCGACTTTTTCAGATTCGGGCACACCAGAAACACGCCCGACTTCAGCGTTTTCTCCAACAAGTACGGGCTGCCGCACTTGGGGCACTTCTTCGCCACCGGCTTCAGGTTCGAGGTGAAGTCGCACTTGGGATAATTCGTGCAGCCCCAAAAGACGTTGCCTCTTCGCGCGCGCCGCTCGGCCAAATCGCCGTCGCCGCACTTCGGGCACTTCATCCCCTCAATCAAATTCTGTTTCACGTACTTGCACTTGGGGTAGCCGGAGCAGGAAACGAACTCGCCGTACGCGCCCTGCCGCAACACCAGCGGCTTGCCGCAAACCGGGCAAGGCTCGCCGGTCGGCTCGGGCGGCTTCTGCTGCTGCTTCGAGCTCAGTTTCCTGAAGGTCTTGCACGGCGGATCGGCGTTGTAATCCGGGCAGGCCATGAACGGCCCGAAGATCCCGCGCCGCATCACCATCACCTTGCCGCAGTTCTCGCAGTACTCCTCGGTATCGCCCGCCTCCTGCGCTTCGGGCGTGTTCAGATCAGGCTTCGAGGCGATGTTCTCCTTGGTGAACGTACAACTTGTCGGATCCTTCTTGTTATAAGCCGAACACGCAAAAAAAGTACCGAACTTGCCCCACTTCAAAACCAGCGGGGACCCGCACACTTCGCATTTTTCGCCGGTCACTTCCTCCATGCGCTTGATGTTCCGCATCTTCTTGCCGGCGTCCTTCAATTCGTCTTCAAAATGGTCGTAGAAGCCGTTCAGCAGATCGGTCCACTTCTCCGTGCCTTCTTCAATATCGTCCAGCTCGGTTTCCAGCTTTGCCGTGTACGCGGTGTCGAAGATGTACGGAAAATTCTCCACCAGCAGTTCGCACACCACCACGCCGATCTCGGTCGGATAAAACCGCCCGCGCGATCCGCCGTGCTTCACCACGTACTCGCGGTCCTGAATGGTGTTGATGATCGACGCGTAGGTCGACGGCCTGCCGATGCCGCGCTCTTCCAACTCCTTCACGAGCGAGGATTCGTTGTAACGCGGCGGCGGCTGCGTAAAGTGATCCTCCGGCAGCAGCTCGTCGAGCCCCAGCGCCGTCACGCCGTCTAGGTTCGGCAGCCGGTTCGCGCTCTCATCGTCTTCGTCCTTCTTGTCTTCCGACACTTCGTAGACCTTCAGGAATCCGTCGAAGCGCATCACCGAACCGCTCACGCGGAAATCGTATGTCTTTCCGGTTTTGCTCGAAATCGCGGCAATGTTCGCTGTCGTCACGTCGTACACCGCGGGAACCATTTGCGAAGCCACGAATCTGCGCCAGATCAGCGTGTAGAGCTTGAACTGCTCGTCGCTTAGGTAACGCTGAATCGACTCTGGCGTCCGAGCCGCATCCGTCGGCCGAATGGCCTCGTGCGCGTCCTGCGCGTCCTTCTTGCCTTTGTATGCGTTGGGAGTCTCCGGCAGATACTTCGTGCCCAGTTCCTTCCCAATCCACTCGCGCGCACCGGTAACAGCCTCGGGCGAAACACGCGGCGAATCGGTACGCATATAGGTGATCAGTCCTGTCGTCCCCTCGCTGCCGAGATCGACGCCTTCATAAAGCCGCTGCGCCACGCCCATCGTGCGCCGCACGTTGAAACCCAGCTTGTTTGCAGCGTCGCGCTGCAGTTGGCTGGTGATGAAAGGCGCCAGCGGCCTGCGCTGCTGTTCGCGCGCCTGAACGCCGGTAATCGACCAATCCGCTTTTTCGAGCGCAGCCAGCACCTCGTCCATCTGCTTCTTGTCGGGCAAAGCGCTCGCGATGAACTGTTCTTTTCCGTCTTTGTCCGTGCCGTTCGCTACTCGCGCCGGCTCGCCGCCGACGCCGATAAACTTCGCCTTGAATTTCTGGTCGGCCTGTTTCTCGGGGTGTAGCTGCGCCTCCAGCGTCCAGTATTCGAGCGGCTGGAACGCGCGAATCTCGCGCTCGCGCTCCACAATCAGTCGCAGCGCCACCGTCTGCACGCGTCCCGCCGATAATCCCCGCCGCACCTTATCCCACAGCAAAGGCGAAATCTGGTACCCCACCAGGCGATCGAGCACGCGCCGCGTCTGCTGCGCGGCCACTAAGTTCTGATCAATGTCACGCGCATGCTTGAACGCTTCCTGCACCGCCTTCTTCGTAATCTCGTTGAAGGTGACGCGGTGAATCTTTTTTCTTTCTTTTGCGTTGGTTCCCAACTGGATCGCGAGGTGGTACGCAATCGCCTCGCCTTCGCGGTCCGGGTCAGGCGCGAGATAAATCTCGTCAGCCTTGGCGCCCGCCTTCTTTAATTGATCCACCACCTTCTCTTTGCCCGGAGACACGATCAGCTCCGGCTCGAAGGTGCGCTTCTTCAGCTCCACGCCAAGCTCGTTCTTGGGCAGATCCATAATGTGGCCCACTGAGGCCCGCACATCGAACCCCTTGCCCAGATATTTTTCGATCGTCTTCGCCTTCGCCGGCGACTCCACGATCACCAATGATTTTGTTGTTGCCATCCCTTAACCCGGTTCCCTCTCTATGCTGCTCGCTTGCCTGTTCCCGGCCTGTTCCTTACCCGTAGCCTCGTTCGATTCTCTTGTTTGACTCTCTCATAGCCAATCGGTTCCAGGGCCTGTTCAACGTACCCTGTTCCGTGACCGCTTCCAAAACTTGATCGCGCCCGCCATCGCGCGGCCCGTGCGTCTCCGTCTCCGGGCCCGCTCCGGCAAGAAAATGGCCGCAAGGCTTGCACCGTAGCACGGAATGCCCCCTTATTTCCACCGGCACCCATGATTTTTCTTGTTTAAACGTCCCATTTCCGCGTGCAGCAACCGGCCCCCACGGCTTGCAAACCGCGCCAAATCCATCTCTTTGCATCAACATTGTGGAGCGCATCCGAAAAGTAACTTCCACCTTCCGGCAATCTGCTGCAAAAACCTCTCAGCAGTACCTTGCTTCGCTGCTCCCCGCTCTTTCAGTCCCGCAGTCCCTAGCCTCCTGGCCCTTGCTTCTCACATGGTTCTGACATAGTTCTTCCCCGGCAGTTGCCGTATCCGGCCCGCCATCTCCAGCTCAAAAAGCGCCGTAAATACTTCAGAGGAAGTGAGTTGAGTCTCTAGCAGATCCAGGATCTCGTCGATCTGCAGGCTCTCGTCGGAGCGCAGGACCTCGAGCACCATGGCCTCCTGGGGTCGCAGCACCGGGTCAGCCAATAAAGATGCCTGGGCCTCGGTTTTCGATTCACCCGGAGCCAGCGTCTCAAGCTCCAGGCGCACCTGTGAAGGCAGATCCTCCCACACATCTTCCCAGGTCGCCACCAGCTTAGCCCCCTGTTTTATCAATGTGTTAGGGGTCCATGAGCCTTTATTGGTCACATTTCCCGGAACGGCATAGAGGTCCCGATTCTGCTCGGCGGCGCACCTCGCCGTCACCCGCGTCCCCGAGTTCTCTCCCGCTTCCACCACCAGAACGGCAACGCTCAGCCCGCTCAGAATTCGATTCCGCCTGGGAAAGTTCTGCGGCGCGGGAAAGGTTCCCATCGGCATCTCGCTCACAATGGCCCCGCCGGTCGCCAGAATCTCTGCGGCCAGTTTCTTGTTCTCCTTGGGATACACCACATCGATTCCCGTGCCCCACACAGCCACCGTCGGCATGCGCGCCGCCAGCGCTCCCTTGTGCGCGCAGGAGTCAATGCCCCGCGCCATCCCGCTCACAATCACCAGCCGCCGGGCCGCCAGGTCCCGCGACAGCAATTCGGCAATGCCCGTCCCGTACGGCGTCGGATGCCGCGTTCCGACTACCGCAATCGCCGGCCGGCTCAACAGCTTCACATCACCACGCACCCAAAGCGCCGTCGGCGGATCGTAAATCTCGCGCAGTCGCTCCGGATACTCCGGGCTCGTGTAATCGATAATCGCCGCGCCCTGCGCAGCCACGCGCGCAAACTCCTCTTCGGCCGCCTTCCGCCCCTTGCCGTCAAAAAGAGATGGCGCTGCCTCGGCGGGAAACCTCAGCCCTTCAAGCGCTGTCAGCGTCATCGTGAAGATCTGGCTCGCCGACTCGAGCTGCTTCACGGCGTCCAGAATCCGCCGCGGGCCCAGTCCCGGCGTCAATGTCAATGCCAGCCACGCCAAACGATCCTCGTCGAGCTGCATTGCCGGCACTGGCTCCTGCGTCCTGCAAACAACTTCCGCGCCGCCGTCGGCGCCTTCGGCTGTGCCATTCCGCCGCGGGCAGCCGTTCCGCTCTTCTTACCCTCGCAATTGTCCGAAATCGATACAGTGTCCAAAATTCGCACACTCCGGCTGTCTCCATTTGAGACACAACCGCAGTTCCAGGGAATGTCCGCCCACGTTACAAGCAAGCGACTAGGAAGTCAAGGTTTGCGGTCACGCGACAGAAGATCAGTTTGACGTTCTACGCCGGCCGTCAATTCACTGCGAGTTCAAATTGCGTTAGGCTCTCCAACTTCGTATAGGTATAGTTTCCGATCCCTGATGCCAAGCGACTGCCAGGTCTCCCGCCAGGCCGCTAAATGATCCGACTTGAAATGGTCGTCGAGCGCTGAGCGATTCGTCCAACGCTCCTTGATGTAAATGAGACCCGCCTCAAGCACGTCCTCGGCGTAGCAGTATTCCAGGCACCCGGCTTCCGCCCTGCTGGCCTGGATCATGGCTGCCATCCTTGGCCGCGCATCCTCGATGCTTTCCGCAGAAAGCCTCACCGTCCCGACAATCAAAAGCATGTGAACCCCTCTACGTCCCCTCGTCCCTACTCCTCAGCTTTTCCCGCACCCAATCCACCATCACCGGCGACACACGCTCCATGGCCGCCAGCCGAAACGTAATCTTCTCTCCTTCAATGATGTGATCGTGTCCGGCCAACTCGACCATCGCATCGGCATGCGCAAGTAAAAGATCGTACGAAGGCTTCATTTCGATCCATGGACTCGATGACGCGCAAAGGCAAACGTCGGGCTGCACATGGCCGAGCACACTGTTCGATTCGAAGATCACACCTTCAGCCGACGAGCACTCGTGAAGAATCTTCTTCACAATCGGCTCCAGCGCAACCTCGTCCGATCCCATCGCACCCGTCGTCACCAGCCCCGGGGTCACTAATAATGCCCGCCGCGCTCCCGCGGCGAGGTACCGCGCCGTGTCAGTCGTATCTCCCGGCGTCGTCTCTTCCCAGATCGGAGTCTCTTTGCCGTGCTCATGTGTGGTGATCTTCACCGCGGTCCATTTGATCTCCGGCAGCGCGCGCATCAGCCCGCACACCAGTGCTGTCTTCCCCGCGCCGCGTCCGCCCCCGCCTACAACAATCACCGCCATCGCAGCTTCCAACCCCCTCCCAGCGCGCTCTGTTCACTTCTTCACTTATTCACTCATTCACTCGTTCCCACCCGCGATTCAAGATCCACGACTCACGAATCACGGTCTTTCCGCTTCTTCGCCATCCTGGCCAGCGTCGCCTGCTCCCTCAGCACTTCTCTCAGTGGCCGTGCCGGCGTGCCCCAGTGCACGGTCCCCGGCTTCAACCCATCATTCGTCACCGTCGCGCCGCTGAACACTCCGGCCTGTCCGCCCAGAATCACGCCCGGCCCCACGTGCACATGGTCGCCGATGCCCACCTGTCCCGCGAGCACCGCGCCCTTTCCAATCGTGCTCGACCCGCTGATCCCCGTGAGCGCAACTAGAATCGCATCTTCCCCGATATCGCAGTTGTGCGCCACGTGCACCAGGTTGTCGAACTTTGCCCCGCGCCGAATGCGCGTCTCTCCCAGCGCGCCGCGATCCACCGTCGAATTCGCGCCGATCTCCACGTCGTCCTCAATCACCAGCGTTCCCTGCTGCGGGAATTGCGTGTATGCGCCCGTAGCAGGATCGCGCACATATCCGAAGCCGTCCGCGCCCAGCACGACGCCTGCATGAATCACCACGCGGTTGCCCATCGTTGTTCCGGGGTACACGACAACGCGCGGATAAATTCGGCACCGCGCTCCGATCCTCACGCCCTCGCCGATCACCGCTCCCGACTCGATGCGGGTTTCGTCGCCCACCACCGCGTCCTTACCGACCACTGCATGCGCGCCCACGGTCACGCCGCTCCCGAGCATTGCACCTTCGCCAATTACCGCCGTCTCATGAATCCATCCGCATTCGATCTTGGGCTTGAGCAACTTCGCCGCTCGCGCAAACCACAACTTAGGCTGGTCTGCCTCAATCACCGCGATCGACGGACTCCCCGTGTATCCCGCACTCATTCCCGGCTTCAGAACGACCGCGCCAGCGGAACTCTTCAGCGCCCCGGCCGCCGACACATCATCCTCGGCAAACGCCAACTCGCCCGCGCGCGCGTTCGCCGGTGAATTCACTCCCGTGAGTTCGCGCTCCGCACTGCCCTGCACCAACTTCCCGCCGAGTTGTTCAATTAATTCCGCAACCGTCATCGTTGGTCCTTCGTCTCGAGTCCCTTAGGCCCTACATCCCCAGTCCCTTAGTCCGCGCCTTCAGTACAGCCCCGGCTCCCCCGCCGGCCGCGTCTTCCACCGCCGGTGAATCCACAGCCACTGGTCAGGATAGCGCCGAATCCACTCTTCCAGCACCGCCGTCGCCCGGCGCGTCCCCTCAAGGATGTCCGCAGCCGCATCGTCGGTCCGCGGAATCTCAACTTCCGGCCCGAAGCGCAGTACGTATTTCTGCTCCTCCCGCTCCCACACCATGAACCCCGGCAGCACCGCGGCGCCCGTCTTCCGCGCCACATGCGCCAACCCCGTTCCCGTGCAAGCGTCGTTCCCGAAAAACTTTACAAACTCGCCCCGCGGCGGCGTCATATTGGTGTCGATCAGCATTCCCACGGTCCCGCCTTCGTGCATCGCCGTCAGCAGCCCGCGCCCGAAGTCGTCCTTCGACAGAACAAAATTCCCATGCATGCAGCGGATGCCGTTCACATACTCATCAAGTCGGCGGTTATCGAGCCTGCGGATCAGCATGCCCATCGGGTAACCCATCAGAGAGTGGTAAAAGCTCGACAGCTCCCACGCCCCCAGGTGCCCCGTCAGTACCAGCACGCCCTTACCGCGCTCTTTCGCTTCCAGATAATGTTCCAGCCCCTCGGTGCGGATCCAGTCGCGCGTGTTCTCCGGTGTATACCGCGTCATGCGGCAGAACTCCACCAGCTGCCACCCCAGGTGGACATAAACCCCGCGCAGAATTTTCTTCCTGGTTTTGGATGAGGGTGCTGGGAGCGCCAACTCGAGGTTGCAGGTGCCCACGCGCCGCAACCGGCCAAAGCACCAGTAAACCCCAAACGCAATGCCGTCGGAGAAAACGCGCGCCACGCCCCGCGGCATCGCACCGAGGCAGCGCGCAACGGCTACAACAATCCCATACTCGATCTTTTCCCGCATGAGTCAGGATCAGTGTAGACGCTCAACGCTCCCCGAATGGCTGTGCCGCCCCTGCGGAAACAAAAGGAGGGAGCGGGGGCCTTGAGGCCCCCGAAAAAGTGCAGGCGCAAACTTCCGGCCTTTATGTCCGGCCCCTGCTCATCCGCCTCGCTGACTTGCTTGCTATTGCGCCTTCGCTCGCACGAAGTCCTGCGCCACGTCGCGCACGAACGGTACCGCGCCCGGCGGCACGCCCACGTCGCCTCTCAGGATCGCGTCAAAATGGTGCGGCGCTCCGTAATAAAGCGTCGTGTCGTCATTGTTTTGGCTCACGCTGGTCCCGTCCAGGTCGATCCCGGCAAAAATGCCCTTGGTCCGCGAGTAGCTCAACAGCTCCGCGCTCATCTTCCAATCCGTTGATGCCGTTCCATTGCGCCCCACCGGACCCGCTGCCGCAGAAGCATCGCCGCCGATCTTGAATTTGTCCTTCAGCAGATCCTGCATGCCGCGGTCATTCACGGCAATCAGAATCAGGTCCGTCGCCTGGCCGCCCCATTGGAAGCCGATTGACCCGCCGGCCATGCGGATGAACACCGGCCCGCTCCAGCCGTGTCCGGTGCGGCACGTAACCACGCCCTGGCCATACTGAGCGCCAACGAAAAACGCGCCTTTCATCATGCTTGGGACCACAGCCACGCATGTGGCCGACTTCAAAATATTGTTCGGCACGGTCCGGTCGCCTGCGTTCATGATCTGGTCCAGAACCACCTTGGCGGCATCGATGCGCGCCTGCAAATCTTCCCGCGTGGACGCGGCAAAAGCCGCCGTGGGAAGCACAAGACTGAGGCAAATCGAAACAATGACCTTTTTCATGTCCATTTCCTTTCCATTCCGCCGCCTTGGGCCGCGGATGTGAGAACTCTGTGTTGGGGGATTCGTCTCTCTGCCAAAATCATCGAGCTGGAGGATCCATGGGAACGGTCGCATGGCAGCCTGCGCCGGATCCTCCCCGGCTAGTTTACAGCCCAGCCTACCGCATTCATCGGCACCGCGCTTCCACAACTGCTATTCCGGTGCTGGCGGCGTGCCGGATATTGATCAACCCGCAGCCTCCGCCTTGCCGGTGATACGCCCAGAGCGCGAGTTTGGCTGTGTTCAGCCCCGTCATCATGGAGCACTCGTCACTTCTTGTACCAGATGCTGCAAGTGGAACTGGAATGAATGGAGTCTTGAATGGAACGGGCCAGGAAGCCAACACCGGAGCAGACTAAAGGATTGCTGCGGCAGATCGATTTGGGCACGGCGAACGGTGAGACCGCGGCCTGCGAGCTCTGGTTCGCCTATGATTGCAAGTCAACCAGGCCGGCACGCCCCACCGAGGGCCCCCTCGGTGTTGTTGACAATGACTTCGCGCCGGGCCTATTGTTGTCGCGTTTTTAGGAAAGAAAGAAAGGAAGACGAAATGGTTGCCTATTTTCAGCTTCAGCCCGCGGAGTCAGAGCTCCAGCAGCTAGCAGAGCAGTATTGGCAGAAGTCCGGCGAGAAAGAGCATGAGCTTGAAAAGGCAGCGTTCGAAGCCGGGGAAGCGATTCGCAATGGGGACTATTCGCTGGCCAATTTGGAAGCGATCGTGCGCTGGAAGTCGGAGCGCGCGGTGCAATACTTGATCGGCAACAGCGACGAACAGGTCCGGCACGTCCTGGCCGTCGCAGCCGCGCCCGAGTCGTCTACTGAATCGGCTATAAAGGCTTTGCTCGAACTGCACGGTGTGGATATCTGCGTGGCATCGGCGATTCTCGCTGCGATCTACCCTGAGCGGTACACGGTGTTGGACTACCATGTTCTGGAAGCGGTGGGATACGCTCGGCACGACGTGCATTTCTATGAGGAGTATCTGGCCTTTTGCAAGCGGCTGGCCGACAGCAACATCGTCAAGCCGCAGAGCCTGCTCCCCGGTCCCACATCGTTGCGCACCCTCGATCGTGCGTTGTGGGAATGGTCGCGAATCCACGGCGAGTAGCAACGAGTCCGGACTGCACGCCCCGTCCGGCCTTCGCCTATTCCTGGAGCCTTCGCCAGATCTCTCAGAGTTGTTTGCCTACTCGGCCGTAGAGGGAGGTTGGGGCTTGCGATACGGCTCAAGAGCAGCCTAATCTCCCTGCTCAGAGCTGGAACCGAGGGTTCCTGCAAGGAAAGGGGTACTTTCCATGTCCGCAAAGCGAATTGGCATTCTCACCGGTGGCGGCGACGTTCCGGGCCTGAACTCGGTCATTAAATCGGTCGTCTACCGGGGAACTGAAATTGGATACGAGATCGTTGGCATCAGACGTGGCTGGGAAGGATTGACGCACGTCGATCTGAGAGATCAGGCCAGCCGGTCGCGGTATATCCAACCGCTCAACCGCAAGAACACGCGCACCATCGATCGCACAGGCGGCACCTATCTGCATAGTTCGCGCACCAATCCCACCAAGATGCAAAAGCTACCGCCGGCGCTCAATGGGCAACAGTTTTCAAGTAAGCAATCAACCAAGGATGGCGTTACCAGCACGCTGTTCGACGTGACGCCTGCGGTGCTGAAGAACATCGAGATGCTGGGGCTTGATTACGTGGTGGCGATCGGAGGCGACGACACCCTCAGCTATGCCGCCGAACTCGGCCGGCAAGGCGTGAAGGTGATCGCGGTGCCCAAGACCATGGATAATGACGTTCGCAACACCGAGTATTGCATTGGGTTCTCAACCGCCATTACGCGTGCCATGGACGCCATCGAACGGCAGCGGACGACAGTCGGTTCGCACGAGCGGATCGGCATTTTCCGGGTATTCGGACGCGACGCCGGCTACACCGCTCTCTTCACCGCGTACGTGACATCCTTGCGCTGCTGCATCCCCGAGTACAAGGTGAATTTAAAGCATTTGATCGAAATCCTGGTCGACGACAAGCACAACAATCCCAGCAACTACTCGCTGGTGATTCTTTCCGAGGGCGCGGAATGGGAAGGCTACACGGTAAAGGAATATGGTCCAGCCGATGCCTTTGGCCACCGCAAGAAGATGAGCGTAGCGGAAGACTTGAGCGACGAGATCAAGGCTGCCACGGGCGAAGAAACCGTGGTGAGTGACCTGACATACGATTTGCGTTCCGGCAGTCCGGATTTCATCGACCGCATGGTGGCCATCACCTTCGCCGGAATGGCCATGGACGCCGTAAGAGAGGGAAAGGCAGGCCTGATGACGGCGATCAGCAGTGGCTGCTACGCGATGGTGCCAATCCCCGACCCCAAACTCGGGCCGCGGAAAGTGGAAGTCGCGACCATGTACAACACAGAGCGCTACCGGCCAATTTACGATCGTAAGCTGGGCCTGCCGATTTTCCTGACGCGGGGCTAACGCGGAGGAAACTGAACGTAATTCTCACTTTGCGATAACGCCCCTTCGCATGAACTGAGGCGCTCGTTTTGACATCTGTCAGTCGCTGAATTGGCCAGCTCCTGGTTTGTCGTCCAGCCGGAAGCGATAGATCGGTAAACATCCCGGATTGCCGGACTCCACACCGCATCTCCCTCTCGCGCCAGAACTTCCACATTTTGTTTCGCATTCAGATTGCCGCCGCTCCATAACCTGCATCGAAGCAAGGGTAACGACTGAAAGCTTACAAAACTTTATCAAGACGCCGATGCGGCGTGAAATCAAGGAGGTTCCCCATGAAGAAATTTCTTGCGATGCTGTTGATTGCCGGATGTGGATGTTGTGTACTAGCGCGTGCCGCCGGCGACGATCGGGATAGGCTGGATGGCCGTCTCGACGCCGCCCGGAACGTGATCGACTCGATTATGTCTGTGCCTGACCACGCCGTTCCCGATGGAATCGCGCGCCATGCAAAATGCATTGCCGTGGTGCCTGGCGTCGTAAAGGGAGCGTTCATTGTCGGCGCCGAATACGGGCAGGGCGTGGTTACGTGCCGCACCGATCATGGCTGGAGCGCGCCTGTGTTCATTCGCTTGGCCGGCGGATCGTTCGGCTTCCAGGTAGGCGGACAGGGTACCGATCTGGTGCTGGTAGCGACCAATTACAAGGGCTTCCAGGACCTTCTGCATGACAAGTTCAAGATCGGCGCCGACGCGTCGGCAGCAGCCGGACCCGTGGGTCGAGACGCACAAGCCTCGACCGACATCAGCATGCGCGCCGAAATGCTCACCTGGTCGCGCAGCCACGGACTCTTTGCAGGCATCGACCTGAATGGAGCAACTGTGAGCCAGAATATCGCAGACACCGATGAGCTCTACGGCGGACCCCATCACTTCGACGCAATTCTCCGCGGCAACGTGCCTCCGCCTCCGCAAGCCGAAGGATTTCTGCACGCGATCAGGCAATATTTCGGCGACGCTGAAATGCACCGCTAAACCGTGTCGTAGGCTGGCGCGGCCCTCCCCCAAAGAGTCCGCGCCGGCTCCTTCCCCTCCAACTAGATTTGCAATCGCTTTACGAGCCTAAAAGATGAACTCTGCTCTCCCGCATCCCGGTCTATTCACGCAGCCTCCCGAAGCCTTGGCGGATTCTCTCGCCTCGAAGGAAGTCAGTCCGCAAGGAACCGCCGCCGGATTGAGGTTGCTGGAGTTTTATATCAGCCATGCGTCCAAGCGCCTCAGTCCCTCAAGGCTGCGCCGCCTGGAGAAGGCTCGCAAACTGCTTGCTGTTCGAATGGAGCGCGAGCTGAAGCAAAAGAGCGCCGCCTGACGGCTATCTCGGCCCACGGCCTTACTTAGGCCGCATGCACTCTATTGAATGACCGATTGGAGGGGGGAGGGCTGAAAAAGCAATCGCAATTTGCGCGAAACCACGCGGAATCAAAAAAAGAGGAGTTCCCTGGCATCATGTAAAACATGCCGCCGGGGAACTCCTTTCCCCAGATCTGCGTTGTTTCTGTGGATAAGAATGCGGAAATTTCGGTAACTACACAAGAGTACTTAGGTGTTGTGGCTAAAGTAACCGATCCTTGACTTAGTTTGTTACACCTTCGTGACTTCTAACTCCCGCGCGCCGCATGCGGTCTCCGGGAGCAAAAGAGTGGCTCAGGGCCGACATAGAGAGCTGTATCCTATTGTCAGCGCCGGTCTTACGCATCAGGCGGCCCACATAAGCCTTGACAGTCCGCTGCTCAATTCCCAGCCGTCTGGCGATCTCGCGCGTTGAATATGCCCCCAGGATGAGCTCCAGGACCTCCTGCTCGCGCTGTGTAAGCTGTTGTCGATAAAGCACTTGTGATAGATTTGGCGCCTTCATCAAGCGATCGATCACGCGGCACAGCAACCGCCGCGGAGCCCAGATCGACCCCGCCGTTACAACGTCAATCGCTCTGCGGACCATCTCGGGCCCAGCAGACTGTCCAAGGTACGCCCTCGCACCGGCCATGATCGAACTCAAGACCAGTTCGTCGTCGTCGTCCGGTCCAATCACAATCGACCGCAGGTCGGGCCGGAGGGTCCGGATCTTGTCCACGACCTCCAGTTCGCCTGGAACCGAATGAAGGTCGATCACCACATACTCAATGTCGTGGAGCGCCAGCAGCTCTTTCAGCGGCGCGATCACCGGAACCAGCTCATATTCCTCATTCTGCCCCGGCTGATCAAAGATGCTGGCTAGCCCGGCGACGCGAATCGGTTCATCCGCCGCCACCCCAATACGAATTGCATCAGGACCATGTTTCGACGATGTCATCCCCACACCAGTCCCCACGTCGGTCGACGCGCAGCCGAATTCCATCCGGCCCCCCTCGAATTTTGTCGATTTTGTCTCCGCTGATCCGTGAGAAAAATGTAAACGCAACTTTGTTTTCTTTGACCGGTTCGCCGCGCCTGCCCCAAACAGCCGCGTCGACCTGGTCTCGATGTTTCCTGCTTCAACCGGCATGTCAGCGCGCTCGAAAGCCATTGCCTGACCATGCCATGGTCCGGCTCGGCGAATCATGGTCGCACGAGGCCCGGACGGGTTCCATCAACCCAAATCTTTTCAGTGTGTCCCCGTTTGAATCATTCACCCTATGAACCAGAATCGCAAATACCACCATCATCCCGCCCATCGAGAAATTGGTGCTAGGGCTTTTGACGCTAAGGTGGCATCCGGAAGTCGTTCGTCATGGGCCCTCGTCCCTTCATTGCTGCCCCTTTTAGCTCTCACCGCCGCCGCAGGGCAACGCACGTACCATTCTCTATAGCTTCGGCAGCACAATTCCCTGCTGCTTCTGGTACTTCCCCTTGCGATCCGCGTAGCTGGTCTCGCACGGCTGATCTCCGTGGAAAAACAGAATCTGGCACAGTCCTTCGTTCGCGTACACCTTCGCAGGAAGCGGAGTCGTATTCGAAATCTCCAGCGTCACAAAACCCTCCCACTCCGGCTCAAACGGCGTCACGTTCACAATGATGCCGCACCGCGCATACGTCGACTTCCCCACACAAATCGTCAGCACGTCTCTCGGAATGCGAAAGTACTCCACTGACCGCGCCAGCGCGAACGAATTCGGCGGGATGATCACTGAATCCGCTTCCACCGATACAAATGACCGCTCATCGAACGCCTTGGGATCGATGACTGCGCTGTTCACGTTGGTAAAAATCTTGAACTCGTTCGAGACTCTCAGATCGTATCCATACGAAGAAAGACCATAGGAAATCACGCCGCCCGCCACCTGCTTCTCGCTGAACGGCTCGATCATCCCATGCTTCAGCGCCTGTTCCCTGATCCATCGATCGCTCTGTATCGACATGCGTCTCCTGTCCCCGGTGCTCTTGAGCGGCACCCCGGCGGTGTGGCGGAGTTGGCTCGAACTCGAAACCCCATCTTAAAGCAAAGCCCGCGCCCGGTGACAGATCTCCCGTCACCCACCACTGTCCACGGTCCACCCCTCACGCGCACTCTTGCGCCCTCGCCCCGTAGTCCCATTGTCCCTAGTCCCTACGTCCCTGCTTTTCTAATCGCAACAAAATCTGTAGTATGGGCGGTGGTAGTGGTAACATACGCTTCAACCAGTTCGTCCAGCGGAGGTTACTTCATTGATCAAGCAGGATATTGTTCACAACGTGGTCGAGCGCACGGGCCTGCCGCGCACCAAGGCTGAGGCGGCAGTGGACACGGTCTTCGAGGGCCTCAAACAGGCTTTGGCGGCAGGCGAGCGCATTGAACTGCGCGGCTTCGGCGTCTTCAGCGTCCGCGCACGCAAAACCGGCATCGGCCGCAATCCCCGCACCGGCACTGAGGTCAACATTGCTCCCGGCAAAGCCGTCCGCTTCAAGCCGGGCAAGGAACTGCACGCGCTCGAGCCGGGCTCTTCGCCCAGCTAGCCGCGTTGTCACTCGACAGACTTCTGGCCGCCCCGCGCGAGCAAATGCAAACTGCCTCGCCGAGCGGCCTCCTCGCGTTTAGAAGTGTTAGTTTTTCTGCCGCCACTCTCGAGTCGACCCACCCCAGGACCCGACCGAGCGCTCATAGAAATTCGCGCTCCTCACGAAAGGCCCCGGTTGCGTCCACTCTTTCGCGAATACGCCTTGCCGCTGCTGCTGCTCCTCGCCAGCATCGTTACCACCACCGCCAACGGCGCGCGCTTCATGCAGAACTTTCTTGAAGGCCTGCCGCCCGTGGCGCGCGAAAGCGACCTCTGGCCCTGGCCCTGGCTGCTCCGTCATCCCGCTCTCTTCTCCGCGGGCTTCGCCTATTCGCTCACTCTCCTTGGCATCCTCCTCGTCCACGAATACGGCCACTATGCAGCCTGCGCCGCTCACCGCATGCGCACCACCCTGCCCTGGGTCATTCCCGCTCCCACGCTCAGCGGAACCTTCGGCGCCATCATCCGCGTCCGCACCCGCATCCCCAGCCGCAACGCGCTCATGGACGTGGGAATCTACGGCCCGCTCGCCGGCTTCATCGCCTCAGCCATTGCCGTCGCCGTCGGCCTCCTGCTCAGCGTGCCGCGCCCACCCAGCGCGCCCGAGTCCATCATTCGCTTCGGCGGCGATCCGCTCACTCTCCAGTTGCTGCGCCATTTTCTCGCTCACTGGGACCCCGCCGTCCCCTCCTTCAACCACGCCTCGCCACATCCCATCCTCGTCGCCGGCTGGATCGGACTCTTCATCACTGCCCTCAATCTCATCCCCGGCGGCCAGCTTGATGGCGGACACATTCTCTACGCTCTCTCGCCGCGCCTGCATCGCCTCATGACCAATCTCCTGCCCTTCCTCCTCTTCCTCGCCGGAACCATCTACTGGGTCGGCTGGCTCTTCTGGGGCATCTTCCTCCTCATCCCCGCCCTTCGCCATCCCAAAGTCCCCATCGATTCCGGTCTCTCGTCCGGCCGCGCCGTTCTCGGCATCCTCGGCCTCGCGCTCTTCGCGCTCACCTTCACGCCCACGCCGTTCTACGACAATTCCCTCCTGCAGCTTCTCAACATCGACTCCTTCACATTCCCGCGCTAGCGCCTCTTTGCATCCAACCTACTTGCGCCGCGGGATCCGGAAACTCTGATTGCGATGTGTGATCCTTTTCATATGAGCTCCCCGGTCTTATGAGTCCTGATCCCCCCATTCCGCTCTCGGGGAGCCCCGCGCCTGTGCCGGCCCACACCACCTTGTTGCCCTGGCTGGTTGCTGTCGCCTTCTTCATGGAGTCACTGGACACCACAATTCTGAACACCGCTGTGCCGGCGGTTGCAGAGGCACTCCACGTGGGTCCGCTGGCCATGAAGGCGGTGCTGGCCAGCTACACGCTTGCCCTCGCGCTGTTTATTCCTATCAGCGGATGGATGGCGGACCGCTTCGGGACGCGGCGCGTGTTTGCATCGGCTATCGGGCTGTTCACGTTGGGTTCTCTGCTGTGCGGGCTTTGCAGCAACATTCATCTGCTAGTTGCGTGCCGCGTGCTTCAGGGCATGGGGGGCGCCATGATGGTGCCCGTGGGACGCCTGACGCTGGTGCGCTCCTTCGCCAAGTCCGAACTGCTCCGCGTGATGAGCTTTGTTTCCGTTCCGGCGCTGATTGCGCCGATGCTGGGCCCGGTCGCCGGCGGACTGATTGTGGACTACTTTCACTGGCGCGTCATCTTTTTCCTGAATATTCCCATTGGCCTGCTCGGCCTGGTCATGGTGTATCTGCACCTGCCCGATTTCAAAGAAGAGCACGTGCATCCGCTGGATTTTGTCGGGCTGGTGCTCTTCGGTTCAGGAATTGCTCTTCTGTCCTATGTGCTCGAGGTCTTTGGCGAACACACGTTGAGCGGCCGCGAAATTGCGGGACTGCTGGCGATCTCGGGCGCGCTCCTGGCTGCCTACTGGATACATGCGCGCCAGTTGAAGTTTCCACTTCTCAACCTGCACCTTTTTGACGTTCGGACGTTTCGCATCTCGGTCAACGGCAGCTTCTTCACGCGCCTGGGAATTGGCGGCGTGCCCTTCCTTCTGCCTCTTCTGTACCAGACGGGCCTGGGATACACGCCAGTCCAATCGGGATTGCTGATCATGCCGCAGGCCATCGCGGCCCTCGGTATGAAGGCCATCCTGAGAAAGCTGCTGGCAAACATTGGCTACAAGGGCGTTCTGGTTTCGAACACGATTGCAATCGGGTTGCTGCTCTTGTTATTCACCACCATTCATCGCGACACATCGGTCGCTCAAATTGTGGCCATTGCTTTCTTCTATGGGGCTTGCACCAGCCTGCAATACACAACAATGAACACGCTGGTCTACGCGGACGTAGAGGAAAAGGACACTTCAAACGCGAGCTCCATCGCCAGCACGATGCAGCAGATGGCAATCAGTTTTGGCGTGGCCATCGCCGGTTTGACCACCGCGTTCTTTGTGCCGGGACAGGCATACTCCCAGCCGCTCCTGATGATCCACGGCATTCACAAGGCGTTTCTCTGCCTCGGAGCGTTGACAGTGGTATCGACAGTCGTCTTCGCAGGTTTGAAGCGCGAAGATGGCGGCGCCGTCAATGAGCAGAAGATCATGCATCCTGACGGATGACAGCCCAGACGCCAACCGGTGTCATCCCGGAGCGAAGCGGGGCGCGCAGCGCACGCCCCGCAGTCAAAAAGGATCTGTTCCCCCTTCAGAATCCAGAAACAGTCGCCGCGTCGAATTGCAGAGCGTGCAATTGGCAAACATCGATGCCCTGCTGGTATTGCTCGGCGGTTCCGTCGCTAAAGACCAGCTTGAAATCTTCATGGCACACACCGCGCCATGCGGGCGGAAAAACAATCAGCGTTCCCATCCCGTCCGGCAGAGCTGCGCGCCCCAGCACGTCCGTGCCCCACGAGTTCGCCGAGTGCGGCGAGACATACAGGTTGTTCAACGTCTTTCCTGTGTTGTTCAGGAACCAGAAATTCGCGCGGCTCTGCGGCCTCGCCTGCTGCGGAAGCATGCAGACCAGCAGGATCGCAGGCAGGATCGCGGTGACAAGCACTTTCGTGATGGTTCGCATATTCTCCTCCTCAAATCGCCGGAACAACGCCCAGTTCGTGCTGTTCATTTCCGTTCCCGGAACAACGAACTTCACGCCCATCGGCACGACTCGCGATTTGTTAAATGCTGAGGCAAGTGTCGACGACGCATCGTTGCTGCGTCCACGCTCGCTGGGGAAAGGCGTGCGATCTGCCGATGAACCGCTTCCCGAGTCCACAGACCGCGCTTGTGTATGGCCGTGCGGAAGCTGGCCGGATCATACCGGCCACTTCGATTCCTCAGCAAGTGAATTCTTTGGCATCCGGCAAGTGGGCCCCCTCTTCCGGCTACTCCCGTTTCCCGGTTCCCCGTACTATGCTGTCAAGCCCCATGGGCCATGATCCACTGCCTTCGTGACCAAGTAACTCCCGGACTTCTTATTCACTTATGCACTCTCTAATTCTTCCTTGAAGTTTGCCGATTAATTCTCGGAAATCGTTACCCTTGAAGATGAGTGGGAATTCTTCATGGCACGCACAACTGTCTTAACGATCACGTCCGCCAGCGCGACCGCGAACTCGGCTGTAATACGGAAAAAATAATTAAATAAAAAATCTGGACACTTTGGGGCAAAAATATGGAATTAACCAATTTAGAATCAACAACCTGTTTCCAGAATTGTCGGAAATATGCATCCAATTACGTCGAATTTGTGACCGATAACCTCTCTGGAATCAACACGCAATCAGCGCAAATGCAACAGGTGCACTTTCACTCCTTAACTCTTTCATTTATTAACTGATTAGCCAACGATCCACATCTCACGATCGACGGTCTATCGTCAAAAGTCATTCTGTCCACTGTCCACTGTTCACTGGCCACTGGTCCTCTCACATCAGCCGCAGCGCATCCACATCGACGATCAGGTTCCGCCGCGGCAAATCGTTCTCCGCCGCGTGCGCCAGCAAGCCGCGCAACGCTTCATTCAGCGCCTTGCGCGTCGCGCTCTTCAGAATCATGTGGAAGCGGTACACGCCCTTGATGCGCGCAATCGGTGCGGTGCACGGCCCGAGCACTCTCACGCCCTCGATCGCAGCTTTTTGCAGATACTTGCCGAGCAGCGCCGACCACCCCGCCGCCTCTTCCAGTTTTTGCGATTGCACCAGCACATTGGCCAGCGCGCCGAAAGGAGGATAGTGCATCCAGCGCCGGTACTTCAGCTCGCGCTCGGCGAATGTCTTGTAGTCATGCTTCATCGCCGCCAGGATCGCGTAGTGATCGGGATAGTACGTCTGCACCACCACGCGTCCCGGCAAATCGCCGCGTCCCGCGCGCCCGCTCACTTGCGTCATCAGTTGAAACACGCGCTCCGCCGCGCGAAAATCCGGCATGGAAAGTGCATGATCGCAACCCACGATGCCCACCAGCGTCACGCTGTGAATGTCGTGCCCTTTTGCGATCATCTGCGTGCCGACGAGCAAATTGATCTCGCCCGAGTGCAGCCGCGCCAGCAGATGTTCAAGATCGTAGCGCCCGCGCACCGTGTCGCGATCCATGCGCCCGATGCGCGCAAAAGGAAAAATCTCCGTGAGCCGCTCTTCGCCCTGTTGCGAACCCGCGCCCAGGTAGTACAAATGCTCGCTGTCGCACTTGGGGCAACGCGCCGGCACCGTGCGCTTATAACCGCAGTAGTGGCACTCCAGCCGCTGCCCCGCGCGTGCTTCGGCGCTGTCGTCCAACTGCGCCTTGTGGTGCGTCAGTGCAATGGCGCAGTTCTGGCATTCGAGTTTTTCGCCGCACGAGCGGCACATCACGGCAAACGAGTAGCCGCGCCGGTTCAGCAGAATCAGCGCCTGCTCGCCGCGCTCGAGCGCCGCCTTCGTCTGCTCGACGAGCGACCGCGAGAAGAGCTGATCCTTGCTCATCTCCTTGAACTCGCTCCGCATGTCCACGAGTTCGACTTCGGGCAGCGGACGGTTCATCACGCGGTCGACGAGTTCGATGCGCGTGTACTTTCCGCGCTCCGCATTTTGCCAGCTTTCGAGCGACGGCGTGGCCGAGCCCATCACCACCACAGCGCCGGCGAGCTTGGCGCGCATCACGGCCACGTCGCGCGCGTTGTAGCGCGGCGTCTCTTCCTGCTTATAGCTCTGGTCGTGCTCCTCGTCCACCAGAATCAATCCCAAGTTCGGCGCCGGCGCAAAGATCGCCGAACGTGTGCCAACCACGATCGGCGCGTCCCCGCGGCGAATCCGCCGCCACTGCTCGCTGCGCTCCTCGGGCGTGAGTGCCGAATGCAGCAGCGCAACCTTCTGTCCGAACGCCTGATCGAGCAGCCCGGCCATCTGCGGCGTCAGCCCGATCTCAGGAACCAGCAAGATCGAGGTCAGTCCGCGGTCGAGCGCCTTCTGCATCGCGGCAAGGTAGACGGCGGTCTTTCCCGATCCCGTCACGCCGTAGAGCAGAAACGGATGGAACGCCCCGATCGCGCCAGTAATCGTTGCCAGCGCGTCCACTTGTGCCGCGTTCAGGCTAAACACTTCGGACGAAGGAGTGATCCCGCCCAGCCGGAACGCCTCCGGCCGCTCGTCGATCCGCACCAGTCCGCGCCGCACCAGCGTTTGCAAAGTCGACGAAGGCAACTCGCGCCGTCGCAGCTCCGCCAGCGGCAATTCCCCGCCGCTCGCCGCGAGCTCCGCCAGAATGGCCGTCTGTTTTTCGGTCAATGTGGGCAGCCGCCCGTCGCCGATCAGTACGGCGAACCGCTCCATGCGCCGCGCATCGCGCTCGGCCGCTGCGGTCTCGCGCGCAATCCACTTCCTGCGCGCCATCGCCGCCAGCAGCGGCAACGGAGCAGCTGTCGCCGTGCGCAGCGTCAACACCTTCACTGGCTCGCCTTTGGCCAGCCGCTCCAGCACGCGCCGCTCCATGTCCTGGTCTTCGCCAGAGAGTTTGCCCTGCCGCCGGCCGTGCACCGCAATTCCCTTCCCGGTGTCGCCATCCATGGTCCGCGCCAGCACGTCGCGCCCCAGGTCCGTAATCCGGTAGTAAACTGTGCGCCGCACCTCCGCCGTCAACGGCAGCATGGCTCGCAGCACTTCGCCCAGCGGCGCCAGGTAGTATTGCGCGGTCCACTCTGCGAGTTCCAGCAGATGATCGCTGAGCAGCGGCTCCTCATCGAGCACGGCTTCGAGATACTTCACCTCGACGTCGACGGGAGGCTTTGCATCAATCGCCGTTACCACGCCAATCAGCTTCTCGTTGCGGAAGGGCGCAATCACTCGCGCCCCACGCTGCGGATCTTGGCCCAGCTGCACGCCGTAAGTAAACGTATGATCCAGCGGCACCGGCAACGCGACTTCGCAGTAAGCAGGCATGGGAGACAAGTTCAGTGTAGGGGATGCGGCGAACCGGAGAGCCGACACACGCGCCGAGACAGGAGATACCGCTTAGGCTTTCGCAGGCGCCTTGAGCCCGAGTTTTTTCATCGCGATCTGCAGGTCGGCCCAGGCTTCCTTCTTCTGCCGCGGATCGCGCAACAGGAAAGCCGGGTGATAGGTAATGATCAGGCTCATGCCGCGGAAAGCGTGCACACGCCCGCGCAGTCCGGCCAGCGGTTGTCGTTGGCCGAGCAGATAAGTGGCAGCCGTCGCACCGAGCGCCACCAGCACCTGCGGCCGCACTGCGTCGATCTGGCGAAAAAGAAATGGCGAGCAGGTGTTGGCTTCTTCGGGCTCTGGCGTGCGGTTGCCAGGGGGCCGGCACTTGACGATGTTGGCGATGTAGCATTCCTCGCGCTTCAGGCCCATTGCCGCAATCATGTTGTTCAGCAGTTGCCCGGCGCGGCCCACAAAAGGCAGCCCCTGCGCGTCTTCATCCGCGCCCGGCCCCTCGCCCACAAACATCAACCGGGCGGCGGGATTGCCCACGCCAAAGACAATGGTGTGCCGTCCCGAATGCAGAGCACAGCGCGTGCAATCTCCAAGGTCTTCGCGAATGACTTCGAGTGCTGCGGCGCGCTCCTCCACAGGAACAGCGACAGCCACCTGTGGAGGAGCGGAAATCGCTTTGCGAGTTTTGATTGTGGGATCCTCTCCGAAGAAGTTGGGCTGGGCTGCCAAAGCCGCACGTTCCTGCAGTGCGGATTCAGCGCTGGCTTCGTGCAGTCCCGGCTGTTCCGCTTCCTGCAGTGCCGTCTGCGAGGGCGTCGGCCCAGCCAGCTCTACAGCATCTGCAACCGGCCTGCGGTAGAACTCGGTGAGCCCCAGATCGCGATAAAACTTGAGCCGCTCGGCCAGAGCGTCACGAGTGCCGGAATCGAGCGTGCGGGGCAATGAAATCACTCCACAATGAGCTGGCGCCGGCCCGCGCCGACGGGAATGCTCTCGTCCAGCACGCGGTCCTGAATAGCCTGCCTGCTGTGCGCTTCCTTGCCGTGCTCTTCATCGAGCTCAACGACCACCGGCCGCGGACGTCGGAAGCTGAGAATTTCGTCGAGGATACGATCAGCCAGCTGGCGTTTCGGCATCTCCAGCAGTTCCACGGCCGTGTCCCGCGTGAGAAATGTGGCCGCATTGGTGTCGGCGTCAATGCCCGCATCCTCGCCGGACACGTCGTTCACCACAATTGCGTCGGCGCCTTTCGCCAGCAGCTTGGCGCGGCCATTCTCCATGCGATTCTCGGTTTCCGCTGCGAATCCGACGATCAGTTGACCTGGCCTGCGGCGGCGCACGACTTCCGCAAGAATATCTTCCGTCGGCGCGAGCTCGAGCATCAACGGCCCTGTGCGCTTCAGCTTTTGCGCGGAAACTGCCACAGGGCGATAGTCGGCCACAGCGGCGGCTTTGATCACCAGTGTGGCCTCCTCCATGCGCGCCAACACCGAGATCCGCATTTCGTCCGCGGTAGTTACCTTCACCACTTCGCAGTGCGCAGGCGCTTGCAGGCTCGACGGCCCGCTAATGAGAATGACTTTTGCGCCTCGGCTGCGTGCTGCCTCGGCCAGCGCATAGCCCATCTTGCCGCTGGAACGGTTGCCAATGAAGCGCACCGGATCGAGCGCCTCGCGCGTGCCCCCCGCGGTCACCAGCACCACTTCGCCGGCCAGGTCGTGGCGTCCGCCGAGTGCGGAAAAAACCGCCGATGCAATCGTCTCCGGCTCCGCCATGCGGCCCGCGCCCACCATGCCGCAGGCCAGGTCGCCTGTCCCGGGCTCAATGATTGCCACGCCGCGTTGGCGCAGCGTTTCAATGTTCGCCTGAGTGGCCGGATGGTTCCACATATTCACATTCATCGCCGGCGCAACAACGACCGGCGCAGTTGTCGCGAGATACAGCGTAGATAGAAAGTCGTCGGCGATGCCGTGAGCAAACTTTGCCAGAATGTTGGCCGTGGCGGGAGCGATGACCAGCGCATCAGCCCACTGAGCTTCGGCGATATGGTCGATGCCGTTCTGCTCCGGGGCGGCCGCGCCCGGATCCCAATCCTCCCACAGGCTGGTGATCACCTTGTGGCCGGTAAGCGCGGAGAATGTGAGCGGCTGCACAAATTTCTGCGCCGAGGCGGTCATCACTACATGCACCTCGACGGCCTGGCGCTGCAATGCGCGCACCAACTCGGCTGCCTTATACGCAGCGATTCCGCCCGAGACGCCTACGATCGCTCTCATGTCTCGATTGTAGTTCAGGGGAAGGTGAGCGGGTGTCGGGGATCAGGATGGTGGCAAGGAAGAATCCATTCCCGACGTCGTGGACAGCCCAGGGCCACAGGCTCACTCAAGACGGCCGCGCTGAACCCCGACACCTGAACCCTGTCTTTCAGCTCAGCAGGATCGGGATCGCCGGACCTTCAACCAGTGGCTTAGTCACTTCGACCTCGCGCTTGACGTAAGCAATTTTGCCGGCCTCGATTTCATCCTGAGCAATCCGGCATGCCTTACTGGATCGAGTGGCGACCAGCGCCTGAGAGCCGTTCTGTAACTGGCGCGCGCGCCGCGCCGCTACCAGAACCTTGCGATAGTTAGAATCGAAACTGGTTTCAATCGTCATCGGGGTCATCTCCAAAGGGAAGCTGCTGCTGGCCAGAGTCGCCATCGATGCCGAAGGCCTCCAGCACAGGCTTGAGCCGCTCCTGCGAATTCGCTTGCAAGCAGGCCGCGGCGACCTCCAAAACCCGTCGCGAACGATAAGCGATCACTTCGCCATTGCGATAAAAACGCTCCGACAACACAATGGCTTCCAGTTGCGCTACCGCCCGGTCGAGAACGTCATTGACCAGAATATAGCCGTATTGGCGATAATTCTCAATCTCATTGCGGGCCTGACCCAGACGCCGAAACAATTCGTCCTCGTTCATCACGCCCTCGGCGCGGCTGCGGTTGCGCAAGCGTGTGCGCAAAACTTTCGGGTTCGGCGGCAGAACGAAGATGCCCACCGCCTCCGGCATCTTGGCCCGCACCTGCGCCGCGCCCTGCACGTCGATATCAAGCATCAAGTCGTGACCAGCGGAGAGCGCGTCATCGAGCGACTGCCGGGCAGTCCCGTAGAAATGGCCGAAGACCTCCGCGTATTCCAGGAAAAGTCCGTCGTTCGCCATGCGCTTAAACTCATCGCGAGTGGTGAAGTTATATTCACGCCCGTTTTCCTCTGAGCCGCGTGGAGCGCGCGTGGTCCAGGAGACGGCAAAGTCGACGCCGCTCACCTGCTTGCGCAGCTCGCTTACCAGCGTGCTTTTGCCCGAGCCGGACGGCGCCGAAATGATGAATAAGATTCCCGCCACGTAGTTTCTATCCCTCTCTATCAGGTTTTTCTGCTCTCTGTTCTCTGCTTCACTCCACGTTCTGAACCTGCTCGCGTGCCTTTTCGATCTCCGATTTCATCGCCAGTCCCAGCTCGGTGATGCGAGTTCCCTTCCCGCTTATGCCTGCCGTTTTGGAGAGAAGAGTATTCGCCTCGCGGTTCATCTCCTGCAGCAGAAAGTCGAGCTTCTTGCCCGCCTCGCCTCCTGTGCCGAGCAGTTCGCGAAAATGCTCGATGTGCGTCGTCATGCGCGCCAGTTCCTCGCTGATGTCGCTGCGTTCCACTAAAACGGCAACTTCCTCCAGCACTCTTTGCTGGTTGAACTCCGGCCCCACGGCAGCGGTTAGCCGTTGCGTCAGCCGCTCCTGGCTGCGCTGCTCGATCTCCGGCCGCAGCTCCGCGATGCTGGCAGTCGCGACAGCAAGCCGGTCGAGCGTGCCGCGCAGAATCGCCTCCAGCGCTTCGCCCTCGCGCGCACGCATGGCCTTCAATTGCTCCAGCAGCGGAACGGTCTGCTCCAGCACGCTGGAGGCCAGCGCACTCAGGTCGGTACTGTTGCGATCTTCGGTCTGCAGCGCTCCGGGCAGGCGCAATGCCGCGTTCAGGTCCGGATCGCCTTTCAAGCCGTGCTCGCGGCGCGCGGCGCCAAAAGCCGTGAGATAACCGGAGATCAGTTCGCGATTGTAGCCCGCCTTGGCCTGCGTGGCGCGGTCAACAGACAGAGTCAAATCAACGTGACCGCGAATAAGGTTCTCCTTCAGCACGCGGCGCAAATCCATTTCCACGGCGTCGAGGCCGGTTGGCAGACGGAATTGCAGATCGAGAAAGCGATGATTCACGCTTTTCGCGGTAAGCGTGTAGCTCAGCTGCTCTTCGCCGCCAACAGACACACGCGCCTGCACTCGCGCAAATCCAGTCATCGAAGCGATCGCCATGCTTACTCCTTCGCGCCTGTAGTCAGCGCTGCCCTTTCATCGAACGGCAGATACATCAGGTTAGGATTGGGAGTTTTCGCGGCCGGAGGCTCCAGTGTCTCGGGCAGATCGATGAACTGCAATTGATAGAGCTTTTGATAGGTGGGTGAATTGTTGAGCAACTCATCGTGGGACCCGATTGCGGTGATGCGGCCGCATTCAAGCACGGCGATGCGATTGGCACGGCGAATGGTAGAAAGACGATGCGCAATAACCACCACGGTGCGGTTCTGCATCAGGTTGGCCAGCGCGGTCTGTACCAGGGATTCACTTTCGGAGTCGAGCGCTGAAGTGGCTTCGTCCAGAATGAGGATAGGTGCGTCCTTGAAGATGGCACGCGCGACGGCCAGGCGCTGGCGTTCTCCGCCGGAGAGCCGGAAACCCTTCTCGCCGATCATCGTCTGGTAACCCTGCGGCATGTTCAGGATGAAGTCGTGCGCCAGCGCATTACGCGCAGCCTGCTCTACCAACGACCGTTTCGCGTCGGGCTGCCCATATGCAATGTTGTTGTGCACCGTGTCGTTAAAGAGAATCGTCTCCTGGGTCACCTGCGCCACCTGGCGGCGGAGGGAAGCCAGCGTGAGATCGCGAATATCGCGGCCATCAATTAGTATGCGGCCCGAAGTCACATCGAAAAATCGTGGAATCAGGTTCACGAGCGTGGTCTTGCCCGCGCCGCTCGGGCCGACGATGGCCAGCACCTCGCCCGAATTCACTTCAAGGTCCACATCGTGAAGAATCTCCTGCTCGCCTTCGCCAGTCGAGTAGGAGAAGCCCACGTTTTCGAATTTGATGGCCTGGCGAAAGCGCGTGAATGTGGCGGCGCGCGGGCGCTCTCTCACATCGTCCTCGGCATCGAAGAAGGAAAAGATCGATGCCGATGCGCCCATGGCCTGCTGGAACGCGTTGTAGAAGAAGGCAAAACGACGCAGGGGATCGTAGAGCTTAAAGAGCAGAAAGATGAATGCGCCGAAGACGCCGATGGTCATGTAGCCGGTCATGATTGCACTGCGGCCGATCCATAACAACAGCGCCATGGCGATCGCTCCCACCGTATCCATCAGCGGCGAGCTGATTGACTGAATGCGCACGCTGCGCAGGTTGGCGCGGAAGAGGCGCTTGGCCGCGCTCTTGAAGCGTAGAATTTCCCAAAGCTCGGTGTTAAAGGACTTCACGATGCGGTTGCCCGTCACCGTCTCGTGCAGAATGTTCTGCACCTCGGCCAGTTTGTCCTGGCCGGTGCGCGTACGCGTCCGCACTTCGCCGCCTATTTTGCGCGCAGAGGTGATCACCACGGGAATAAAGAGAACCAGCGCCCAGCTCAGATATCCGCCCATCCCGACGATGAGCACAATGGCGACTACAAACGTGAAAAACTGCTGCAGGAAATCGCCCAGCACCGAGCTCAACGAAGTTTGCACGCGGTCGACATCGTTGATGAGCGTGGAAAGGATGGTGCCGGTGGGATGCTTGTGGAAGAAACTCGAAGAGCGGCGCAGCGTGGTTTCGTAGAGATGATTGCGCAGATCGGTAATGGTGCCGAAGCCGGCGTAATTGATCAAGTAGTTTCCAAGGTAATCGCAAAGGCCCTTGAGGATGGTTGCGATCACCAGCGCAAAGGCCACCACGACCCACGCGTTGTGCATGTGGAGGAAGTGCGGGATCAGACTTCTCAAGTCAAAATGCCATGGTGTTTTAGGAAGGCCCAGCATGATCGGGCCCTCGGGCGCGCTCGGCGTCAGCACACGATCGAAGATGGGCTGGAGCAGCAGAATGCGAAAGGCATCCAAACCGCCCACAAGCGCTGACAGAATCACTCCCGGCAGCCACTCCAGCGTGTACGGCAGCCCATAGCGCAGCAGGCGCAGAAAATTCCTCATGCGCCTCGGCCTACCTTACGCCAACGGCGCTTGATTCCCTGCTGAAACTGGGTGCGGAAGTCCATCCCCGTATTGTATCCGCGCTGGAAGCGATGTGCCCTATTCGCGCAGGGCCCCGGTGATGCGGCTTTGTATCTCGTCAGTTACGCGGACCGCCATCAAGACTGGGTCAAAACGCCTTCAGGTCGACGATGGCCTTCAGGATGTTCTCCGGTTGCGGCAGAATCGCATCTTCGAGCTTCGGCTGGTAAGCGACAAATGTGTCCATCGCGCCAATGCGCCGCACCGGAGCGTCGAGATCATCGAAGAGCTCATCGGCGATGCGCGAGGCAATCTCCGCGCCGTAGCCCCAGCTCAGCATGTCTTCGTGGGCCACGATAACGCGGTTGGTCTTGCGCACACTCTCGGCAATGGCCTCCCAGTCGTAAGGGTTCAGTGTACGCAAATCGAGAATCTCGGTGTCGATCCCGTGCTCGCGCTTCGCCTGCTGCGCGGCTTGCACTGCGCGCGGGATCAGCGCGCCATATGTGACCAACGTCAGGTCGGTGCCAGGACGAACAATCTTGGCCTTCCCGAACGGAATTGCGAAATCCGGCCCCGGATACGGTGCGCGTCCGTGGGTCTCGCGATAGAGCCGCTTATGCTCGAAGAACAGTACCGGATCGTCGCAACGAATGGCTGTGCGCAGCAGGCCGTTGGCGTCCCGCGCGTTAGACGGGAAAACGACACGCAGTCCGGGGGTGTGGGTGAAAAGGCTTTCGCCCGATTGCGAGTGGTAGATCGCTCCTCCCGTAAGATATCCGCCAATGGGAACACGGATCACGACGGGCGCGACCCAGGTTCCATTTGACCGCCACCGCATCACGGACAACTCATTACGAATCTGATGCATGGCTGGCCAAATGTAATCAAAGAATTGAATTTCTACTACCGGCTTCATGCCCCGCAAAGCGTAACCTATTGCGCGGCCGACAATATTCGCTTCCGCCAGCGGCGAGTTGAAGACGCGATCCGATCCAAACTCGGTTTGCAGGCCGGCGGTGAGTTTGAAGACTCCGCCTTTGCCTTTCACCTCTGAGAGCGCTTCGGCGCGGCTGGCGTCGGCCACATCCTCGCCGTAGACCACGATGCGCGGATCGCGCCGCATCTCGTCGCGCAGGCAAGCGTTGATCAACTCGGCCATGGTGCGCGGGCCCGCGCCCTTTTGCCCGCTCTCCGCGGCGCCGTTCGCCGGTGCCGCGGTCACCGGCTGCTCCGTGGCAAAAGAAACGCTTGTGGGATCGAGATCTTCGGAGTAAACGTGTGTGGCGATGTCCTCCACCGCCGGCAACGGCGCTTCCAACGCGCGTTCCGCGGCCTCAGCGGCTTCGCGCTCAAGACTGCCTTCCAGCCCGTCGATTTCCGCGACCGTCAGAATCCCTTCGCCAATCAGTCGGGCACGGAAACGCGCGATGGGGTCGCGAAGAACGTCCGCCTCCCGTTCGGCGGCCGAGCGGTAGTTCTTGTCGTCGTCGGAGAGCGAATGGGAATACAGCCGCACGACATGGCCGTGAATGAACGCCGGACCGTTTCCCGCGCGACAGTGCTCCGCTGCCGCTTGAAACGCGCGCAGGCTCACAATCGGATCGTTCCCATCGATCTCGGCAAAATGGAAGTTGGGGAAGTTCTGCACCAGGCGCGAGATGTTTCCACCTGGCGTGTTTACCTCGACCGGAACACTGATGGCGTAGCCGTTGTCCTCCACGCAAAAGATCACCGGCAACTTGTGGTTCGATGCTGCACTGATTGCCTCCCAGAACTCGCCTTGCGAAGTTGAGCCTTCACCCACGCAGGTGAGCACGACTTCGTCCCCGTGGAAGTCCACATCGTGGAAGGCACGATAGTCGCCCTCGGCTTTGGCGGCCATCGCAGGATGTTTGCTGAATGCACGACCCGCTTCGGCACATCCGACTGCTTGCAGCAGTTGCGTAGCAGTCGAAGACGAAGTGCTGACGATATGAAGTGCACGGCTGCTCCAGTGCCTGGGCATTTGCCTGCCGCCGCTGGCCGGATCGGAAGCAGCACCCACGGCCTGCAGCATCATGTCGTAGGGCGTCACGCCCAGCGCCAGGGCTAAAGCACCATCGCGGTAGTAGGGAAAGAACCAATCGTAGCCGGAACGTAAAGCCAGAGCAGCTCCGACCTGCAGCGCTTCGTGGCCCGCGGAGGAAATCTGGAAAAAGATCTTCTGTTGGCGTTTGAGAAGGATTTCGCGGTCATCTACCGCACGGGAGAGAAACATCAGCCGGTAGATCTCAATCATTTGTTGCACGGTCAGCTCATCCCGAGCCGGAAATGTTCCGGACGCACGAGCGCTGGAAATTGCCACTTCCATTCCGGTCGACCCCCCAGAGCTTTCGGGATACTGCCTTCCTTGATTGTAACAATCCCTCGGACCCAAACGCGCGCCGGCTCTTAGCGGTCATAATCCCGCCCAGGCTGAGATCCGTCCTCATTTTCAGCGCGGGTAATTCAACGGGCTAACCTCCACGGGCGCCCCCGGCTGTGTTGTGCCTTCACTCATTTTCTCCTTTACACTGCGCGCAAGTTTTTCAATCGTGGCCGCCATGCGGATCTGGTCCGGCGTCAATGTGCCTGTTCCGCCAGCGTCTACCTCGTAATTAAGCTCTTTAGCCAGCTTGAGCAACTTGTTGGTGTCTGAAACCAGTTCCTTCTGACGTTCGATATTGAGTGCCCTCAGCTGCCGCTCCCTCATGGTTGGATCGTATTCTCCCGATGCAGCTGAGTCCGTCGGCATCGGAGCAGGACGATTGATGATGTCCCTCGGGGGTCCCTGGGAACGTGCCGTCCGGCCCGAGACGATGACAAAACCCATCGCCAGCCCCAAACCCAAACACAGAGACAGCGTCCACTTTGCCGACCCGCCGCTCTTTACCGAACGTCCCGGTTCACGCATTTTCACCATCTCGCAAATGGATTGCATTGTCTGCCTTAGTTTTTCCCGTTCGTAAGTTTCACCTTATGCGCCAATTGCTCAATCTCGCTCGCCTTGCGCACTACGGTCACTGAAAGCGTGCCCGCGGACGTTTTATCGACAGCGGCTTTAAGGTCTGTCGCCAAAGCGAGCAACTGAGCACATTGCTTGGCTGCGTCGGTTGTGCTCGGATCCGGAGCCGCGGCCCCGGCCTTCTGCGGCGCAGATTGCGCGGCTGACGAAGGCGCCGTACCAGAGGCTGGCGCTGCGGCCTTGGCCCCCGGAGGGTTGATTGCTGGAAGCGGAAACGATTCCTGCGCGTGGGTCGGACTCAGCCCCACTCCCGCCACCATAGACAGCCCGGCGATGCATCCAACGAAGCAGAGCCATCGCGCCAGGCGATTCGGCCGGCGTTTATAGCTTTTTGATTCCATGCTGATGTGTTTCATTCGCTCACGGTCCGAAAGGGAAAATTTCGAACGGACAAGGCCGGGGGACCCGGCCATCGCTGCGCACAGTTTAGTCTAGAAAATGGAGTTTTGGCATGACTGTTTTTTCATCGGCGGCGGGATTTCTTCTCATCTTGCGCTGGGGCTGGTTCCGCGAGGGGCGGTTTCTGGGCCGAGTCCTCGACGAGTGGATCAACGACAGCCAGGAGTTCATCCACAGCAAGCTGCCGCGCCTGATTGTGATTGCCATCATCGCCTTTATTCTCAGCCGCTTGCTGAGTCTCGCCACGTCCCGCATGATTCGCATCGCCGAGAAGAGTGGAGCCGGGCCCGCTCACCGAGCCGAGGTCAAGACAATGGCCGGAGTCATTCGCGCCACAGGATTGGCCATCATCGGCGTGATCGCCATGCTGCAGGCGCTTGACTCATTGGGCTTCAATCTCGCCCCGCTTCTGGCTTCGGCCGGGGTCGCGGGAATCGCTATCGGCCTGGCGGCGCAAAACATCGTCAAGGACATGTTCAACGGCATGCTGTTTCTGGTCGAAGGTCAGTTCAATGTGGGCGACACGGTCAGGCTTGCCGGGCTCAGCGGCACCGTGGAAACGATGACCCTGCGCAAGACCACGGTCCGCGACGCCGACGGAACACTCTACGTGATTCCCAACTCGCAAATCACCACCGTGGCCAACCTGAGCGCCGACTTCTCTGTGGCAACAGTCAACGTCAGCGTCGACTTTTCCGCAAATCCTGATGAAGTCACTCAAATGCTCAAGCAGATTGCGATGGACGTCCGCAACGGCGAGGAATTCAAGAGCGTCTTTCTCCAGGACCCGCAGGTTCTGGGCGTCGACGCGGTCAAAGGATCGCAGGTCATCTTCCCTGTGGTCTTCAAGACCAAAGCAACTCAGCAGTATGGCCCGATCCGCGAATTCCAGCGCCGCGTGCGTCTCGCTCTCGAAGAAAAACACATGCTTCCCGGCGATCCGTATCGTGTGTTCAGGCCGTCCGGCGATGGGTCCTCCGTCGCGCAGTTCGAGGCACAAGAGCGCGAGCACTCCCACGAGCCGCCCCCCGACCCCACCACCATCAAGCCGCAAGAAACCAACCCGTTCACCGGCGAGTAACGCCACGGGTCTCGTCTATGCCACCGGAATCGTCGAGTTGGGCCGCTTATCATTCTCCCCGAAACTTCTTGAGCCCAAATCGCGTATTCTCATTCAAGTTTGGAGAGTCTGAATGACGTCGCGCAAAAGGACGGCCCGCATTGCTGGCCTGTGGTATTTGGGCTTCACCCTGGGGCCGTTCTACCTGCTCTATGTTCCATCGCAGACGATCGTGCAGAACGACGCGGCCGCCACCGCAGTCCGTCTTCTCGGCCACGAGACGCTCTTCCGTTGGGGAATGCTTGCCGAGACGCTCGGCGTGGTGATCTTCATCGGCCTGAGCCTGGCGCTCTATCGCCTGTTTGAGGACGTCGACCGCCATCGCGCGCGGCAACTGGTGGCTCTGGTGCTGATTTCGTGTGCCCTCAGTCTGGCAGGCCTGGTCTTCACCGCGTCCGCGCTCCTCGTCTTTCGCGGCGGCGGTACAGTCGCCGCCTTCGACGATCACACTCGCCAGGCGATCGGCATGCTGCTCGTGAGCATGCATGGGCAGGCGGTCGGCATCAACCAGATGTTCTGGGGATTGTGGCTGCTGCCATTCGGATGGCTTGTCGTGCGCTCGCGCTTCCTTCCGCGCTGGCTTGGCTGGTGGCTCTTGCTTGACGGCGTGGCCTGGGTTGTCGTCGGCACCGCCTGGTTTCTCGCTCCGCAATACAATAACGCTCTGTTTCGCTACCTCCAGCCGGTGTTTCTGGCCGAGCTTGCCGCTATGCTCTGGCTGCTGATCATGGGGGCGAAGGAGCAGCCCCTCATTGCGCCCGCGACGCCGTAGTTTTCGCGCGATGGGGCGTCGAGCAATCCGCGGTTGCGGTTGCCCTCGCTCTTTCCGCCGCAAAAGCTCCGCGCGAAATCTACTTTGTGCCAAGTCCGTCGTGCTGATGGTAGTTGGGATATGGCGGAATGGGCGGGTAGACGACAGGGTGTTCTTTGAGCTGCTGCATCACGATGTCAACAGCACGCTCCAGCTGCATGTCGTGGCCTTCGGCAACATCCTTGGGCAACACGTCAACTTCCACGTCAGGCGGAACGCCGTGCCCTTCCACTTCCCACGAGCCGTGCAAACCATAGATGGCGAAGCGCGGCGCGGTGACATGACCGCCGTCGATCAGCACGGGAAAGCCGCCGATACCGACCAGGCCGCCCCAGGTCCGCGTGCCCACCAGTGTTCCCAGATGCTGGTTGTGAAAATACCAGGGCATGGCGTCGCCGCCTGAGCCGGCGGACTGGTTGATGATCATGGCCTTGGGCCCGAAGATGGCGCCCTGTGGATCGTAGGCGACCGCACCGTCGCGCTCGATGAGGCCGGAGAGCATGTTGCGGCCGAGTACATCAATGACGTAGTTGGCCAGCGCGCCGCCCTCGTTGTAGCGCTCGTCGAGCACGAGACCCTGTTTGCCAATCTGGGCGTAGAAGTAGCGATTGAAGTTATCGTAGCCTACGCCGGCCGTGTTGGGCATATAGACGTAGGCCACCTTGCCATCGGTGAGCTTATCCACCAGCTGGATGTTGTGGTCGATCCAGGCAAGGTTGCGCAGGCCGGCCTCATCGGGAGTCGGCACCACGGTCACGTCGCGCGAATCGGAACCGTCGGGCTTGGCGCCGACGGTGATCACCGTCTGTTTGCCAGCCGTGCCGTCAAAGAAACTGTAGAGATTGTCGGTAGCGTAGAGCGGACGTCCGTTGACGGCGAGGAGATAGTCACCGACATGAACCGCGATTCCAGGCGAGGTGAGCGGCGCCTCAAGGCCGGGCGCCCAGTTCTGACCGTTGTAGATGGTGGAGAACTTGTAGCGGTTGTTGTCAACTGTGTAATCGGCGCCCAGCAAGCCGGTCCTTGGCCCATTGGGAGGAGGGTGCGGGCCTCCGATGAACATGTGGCCGATTTCGATTTCGCCCAGCATCTCCTCGCAGAGATAAGTGAACTCGTCGCGCGAGGCGAGGCCGGCTATATAGGGCTGATATTTCGTTTCGATCTTCGTCAGGTCAAGACCCTGCAGGTGTGGATCGTAAAAGAAGTCGCGCTCAATGCGCCATGTCTCGCGGTACATCTGGGCATATTCCGCGCGGGGATCGATGGTGGCGAACATTCCGTGGTTGTTGACGGGCTTGCCGCTCGATCCGCCGGGCTTGAGGTCGGGAGCCGTGATGGTGAACCACTGACCCTGCTGAATGTAGACGAGCTTTTCGCCGTTGAAGGAGACCGCGTAGCCATCCAGGTCAGTGAGCACTTCCTCCGTCTTCCGTGAATCGTTTGTATAACGCCACAGGCCGCGAATGCCCGGACCGCTTGCTTCAGAAGGATTGCCGACAGCGGGGCCCTCGGCAAGGTAGATGAAACCGGTCTTGCCGACCCTGAGATCGACATAGTTCCGTGCCGGGATGGGCAGCGCAAGAATGCGATCGCCGATGCCGTCAAGATCGACGACCGTGGCGGCTGGTTTGGCGGCTTCTTTCTTCTGCGCGGCATCGCCTGGCGCGGGCTGTTTCGAGTCCTGAGCGGGCGGTTTCGAATCCTGATCCGATTTGCCTCCAGCCGCGGCCTTGTCGTCGCCGGCCGGCTTTTCGTCGCTGGCGCCGGGGGCGTTCTCATCGCCGGTTTCAGGCGCGATGGGCGATTTGCCGCTCTTGGCCAGAACCACCACGTAAACGCCGCTCGTCGTGCTTTGATCCTCCGCGGAAAGATCGGGCCCCGATGAAGGACCGCTGTTGGTGGAGGCGGTGAAATAGAGGTACTGGCCATTGGGATCGAAGGCCGGGTGAGCGGCGTCGCTCATGCCGTCAGTAATCTGCGTGGATTTGTGCGTGTCGAGAGAATAGAGAAAGATCGCATTGTACTGGTTCTGGAGATCGCGCTTGTAGGCGATCCACTTCGAATCGGGCGACCAGGAGAGCTCATATTGTTGGCCGAACCCGCCGTAAAGGCCAGTGTCGATGAGGACGGGTTTTCCGCCGGAGACAGCCACATACCAGACGCGCAGGTGCTTGTCGGAGTACGCAATGTACTTGGAATCAGGCGACCAGTGGGGCCCGTAGAAGAACGAGGGATTCGGACCTAGATCGATGACCGTGGGCGGCTTCATACCGTCCTGATCGCGGATGAAGAGCTGGTATTCGCCTGAGGCGTCACTGAAGTAGGCGATGGATTTGCCGTCGGGCGACCAAGCCGGGTCGCGCTCGGCTACGCCCGGAGTTGCAGTGAGGTTGCGCGCGTCACCCTTGTCGGTGGGCAAGGTGAAGATGTCGCCGTGAGCTTCAGCGACCAGGCGCACGCCGGTGGGCGAGATGTCAAAGTTCTGAAGCTCCTCGGGGCGAATGTTGGCCAGATGCGCTGCAAGGCCGGGAAAGTCGCCTTCTATGGTGATGGATACGGCGTGTTGCTGGTGCGTGGCAAGATCATAAAGATGCAGCGACCCGAATTGCTCGTAGACCAAAGCGCCCGGCCCGGCGGCGACGGTTTTCAGATCGTAGCCGGTGTTGTCCACGATCTGAGAAACCTTCTTCGTGTCCGTGTCGTAGCTGAAGAGAGAAACCGGGCCGTTGCGATCGGAGAGGAAATAGACGGTGCTACCTTCCCAAACGGGGCTGGAGTCGTTGGAGTTATCGCGTGGGACTCTAACAAGGTCGAGGGTCTTGAGATTCACCAGCCAGATGGGTGTGGTCTGGCCTCCGCGATAGTGTTTCCATGCCGCCTCCCACTGCAGAGTCGGCACGTAAGCGATCGTCTGACCGTCGGGAGAAATAGAGCCTTGGACGGCGCTCGGCAGCGGGAGCGCCGAGGGCGATCCATGGCCGTCGGCAGCCGTTTCGAAAAGCTCGAAGAAATCGGACCAGCTGGCACACATCGAATCGAAGAGCACATTCTTGCCGTCCGGGGTCCAGCCCACCGCGTAATTACCCGCCCCAAAGTGGCCGGAGTTGTCCCAGGTAAGGCGTCGCGGCACGCCGCCATCGGAACCGATGACGTAGACGTTGGTCAATCCATGTTCCAGCCTCGAGTAGGCGATTTCAGAGCCATCGGGCGAGTAGTAGGGACCTTCCACAACGTCGTTCCGCGAGGTCAGGCGCTCGGCGACGCCGCCTGCCCGGGGCACGGTCCAAATATCGTTGGCGTACAGAAAGGCGATCTTCGTCTGGCTGAGCGAGGGATTGCGCAACAGCAGTGGATCAGCGGCCAGGGCCCGGCTGCAGTTGAGGGCGAGTGCGAAGGCAATGGCGGCGATGGCCAGGGCGGGAATATGGCGCAGGAAATACTTGCCGAATGAAGAATGCGATTTCAATTGCGTCACCTCGAATGGGATGTTGCGGGGGCCGGCACGACAATCGGCCGAGCGGTTCAGCGTCAGCGGAAACCTTCGCGTGCGAACGGGATAAACATATCATGCGAGCGAGGCCCCTATCCTTCATTTCTGCGCCGGCAGTCAGGCTCAATTCATCGGCTCGATAGTGTCCGCGAATACGTTGCCGATGCGGCGCCATCGGAAGCTGTAAATGACGAAGCCGGGCGATCTGTTACGCAACCGGCGTCAATGCTTCTAGCAGCGATTCGGCGTCCGTCACCGGGGGCAGGCACGTCCGCCCTCGACACACCAACGCCCACGCGCTCGTCCCCGCTGGCGTCGGCACTTGCAGCAGAGTCTCGGCCAGCGCTTCGGGGAGTTCGCCTGCAACCAGCTTTGAGGGCTCAATCCGCAGCACCGTCTTGTTGACCGCAAAGCCCGCAACCGCTGTCGCCTCCAGCCGGTCCCCCTCTGGCCCTGAACCCACAATCACAACCTGCACCGGGTCGATCAGGAGTCTTTCCGCTGCGAGTCCGTAGCTGCCCGCGTAAAGGCCGAAATGCCCCACGATTCCGGCGAAGTTGGCCAGGGTTCCTTCTGCGATCGCGCGGTAGTCCTCGCGTCCGCTCAGAGCCTCAAGACGCAATAACGCAGTAGCAGCCGTAGGATTGCCTGCGGGCGTCGGCGCGTCCTGAAGCGGCTTGCGCCGTGCCGTCAGCGCTCCGAGCGGGATCTCCGCAGGCTCATCATTAAGCGGCGCGGAGGTATCAAAGAACCCTCCCGCAGATGCGTCGTTGAATTGCTCGATCATGGCGTCAGCCAGTTTGATCGCTGCGCGGTAAAACTTCATCTCGCCGCTCGCCAGCCACCCATCAATGCATGCGTTCACTGTGAAAGCGTAATCGTCGAGTGTGCCGGGAGCGCTTTCCCGCTGCGACAATCCGTCCGGGTAGGCGATCACATGCCTGAGCGTTGTCTTTCCGCCCCAGGCCTCTTCGAGCAGCCGGTTGAGCGTGAGAAGCGCGAACTCGCATGCCTTCTCATCGCGCAGTGCGCGAGCCGCCTCCAGGTACGCCGTTACGGCCATCGCATTCCAGCTGGTGTAGAGCGTGCGGTCGATATAGGGCGCAGTCCGCTGTGCGCGTGCGGCCAGCAGTTTTGCGTGGGCCGAATTGCGTAACATGTGTAGCGATTCTTCGTTCGCGCCGGATCGCGCCGCCATCTCGGCTAAGGTTTGATTGACATGCAACACGTTTTTTGCGGGGTTGTGGTGCATGTCTCCCAGCTCGCCAATGTCCCAATACTTCTCGGCGAATTCAAGCTCTTCCCCGCTGAGAACCGCGCGCGTCTCATCGAGCGTCCAGGTAAAATAATCGCCGTCGTCATCGAGCCCCACATCAGCATCCTGCGATCCATAAAACCCACCGCGCTCGCGGTCAGTCATGGTCGCATCGAGCCACGCAACAATCTCTCGCGCGATCAATAGAAAATCCTCGCGAACAAAACTCTGATAGCCGTGCACGTAATTGCGCAGCAGCTCGGTGTTGTCGTAGATCATCTTCTCGAAGTGCGGCACCACCCAGCGTTCGTCCACGCTGTAACGGTGGAAGCCACCGGCGAGCTGATCGTAGACGCCGCCACGAGCCATTTTTTCGAGTGTCGCCGTGAAAGCTTCCCGCGCCCGGTTGTTGCTGCGGTTGATGGCCACTTCAAGCAATAGATCGAGCGCAGCCGGATGAGGAAATTTGGGCTGTGAGCCAAAGCCGCCATTGCGCGGATCGAATTGGGCGAGAATTGACGCCGCAATCTTGTCGACGAGCGCCAGATTGAGTTCGCCGTTACGCCCCGAAAAGCTCTCGTTGTGCTCGATGGCCGCCATCACGCTGCCGGCGGTCTCAAGCGCTTCATCGCGGCGTTCGCGCCACACCTGCGCCATCGCCAGCAAAACGCGTCCCATTCCAGGCCGTCCATATCGGTCGTCGCGCGGAATGTAGGTGCCGCCGAAATACGGACGCCCGTCGGGTGTCAGAAATGCCGTCAGCGGCCAGCCGCCTTGCCCGCTGATCGCCGAAACCGCTGCCTGATAGCGCGCGTCGACATCGGGCCGCTCGTCGCGATCCACCTTCACGGCTACAAAAAGGTCATTGATGAGCGCGGCAATCTCCCCGTCCTCGTACGATTCCCGATCCATTACGTGGCACCAGTGACACCACACGGCTCCGATGTCGAGCAGGATGGGTTTGTTTTCAGCCTGCGCCTGCGCAAACGCCGCCTCGCCCCACGCATGCCAACGCACGGGCTGATGCCGCGCCGATCGAAGATAAGACGACGCAGCGTGTTCGAGTTGATTGCCGGTTTTCGAGGGCGCGCCTTCGCTCATGGACTGAGCATACAGGTCGCCCGCGCCGCGCATCTACATTGCGACGCGCTGCATCGTTTCCGCGACGATCGGTATCATATTGATAGGGAAACCCATGGCCACTCAGGCAGCCCACTCGGCCGAGCAGAGCGCGGCAGACAGCAGCCCTCTCACCATCGGAGTACTCGCCCTGCAGGGCGACTACGAGGCTCACGCCCGCGCTTTCAAAAGCTGCGGAGCGCGAACGGTGCTGGTGCGTAAAGCGGCGGAGCTAGCCTCGCTCGACGGCCTCGTGATACCCGGCGGCGAGTCGACGACCATGCTTAAGTTCCTCGAGAAAAATGGATTCTTTGAGGAACTCGGTAAATTTGCCTCGGAGAAGCCGGTTTTTGCAACCTGCGCCGGCTGCATTCTTCTCGCGCGCGAAGTGCTGCACCCAAAACAACGCAGCCTCGGCGTGCTCGACGCGACCGTCGAGCGAAACGCGTACGGCCGCCAGATCGACTCGACCATCCTTACGCTCCCGACAGGAATTTCCGGAGAGCCTCTCGAGATGGTCTTCATCCGCTCGCCACGCATCACTTGCGTCGGCGATGGTGTCGAAGTTCTCGCCCGCCGCGACGACTTCCCTACTTTCGTGCGCCAGGGACATCTTCTCGCCTGCACCTTTCATCCCGAGATGACAACCGACCTGCGCGTGCAGAAGTTTTTTCTCGACATGGTGCGGGCGCACAAGATTCGGTAACCGATCAATGCGCGCCACGCCTCATCTCGCGCGGAACGTCGTCAAATGACGTGTCTCTCCGCGCCAGCCGCTCGGAATTTGCGCGCAAGAATTGGTGCGTAGCCTGCGTGAATCACGTTCCTGCCCGGCCGGCGTAGCCAAGCTTCCCGCCCAGTGGATGTGCCTTTCGGTTCCGACCGATCAATCGCTTGTTCACTTTCAGGTGATGCAGTGAACGCAGCGCGCGAATTGAACGGTTCATCAAAGCCTTCTAATCCAGGCCTACGATCGGGGGCACTTTGAATACTCCGTTGCGACCACGAGGAGCAGTACGAGACGTGTATGCCTCTGGTTCGCATGACAAATCGAAGAACCTGGGATCTCCCATTTGCTGGCGCGGCGAAGAATCCACTCTTATCAGGCGTACATCCGCGCAGATTCAATTCGGGACGCTCACCGGCCAAGAATAGCGATCGCGAGCGCGGCTCGGGTTACGCGACCTGCTTGCCCCGTCGCTCAGATGGATCAAGCAACGGTAGCTCGCCGTTCCGCTCCAGACGGTTTGTAGCGGAATCAACCTTGGGTCCTCAGAACTTTGGCGTGGACAAGCTGTTTGTTTCGACTCCAGGAACCAAATCGATCATTCAAAACAGATTCGACCGGGGTATATACTGCAAATACGAATTCTTACGGCGTTTTCGTCAATGATGTGAGGCTTTTCACACCGTTCGAATTCGCTGCTCCCCGTTTGGCCGCGCTGAATTTAGGTCTGCGGCTTCGCGCTACAGTAATTTCAAGAACGCTGTGACTGCCCGTTTTGCGGCGATTGCCGCGCCGTAGGACGGGCCAAGGTAGCTCCTTGCATCAGGTCATAAGACTCACATACCCAGACCACTCCACGGGGCGGATCAGGCATGGACGACCCAAAGAAGCAAAAGTACGAGCCGGAAGCTCCGACAATTGTGGTCGATAAGAGTGTGTCTGTTCCGCCAATTTCAAGCGAGAACCAAACGACTGTGAAGGGTCCGGTGCCGCCGGCCATGGCGCCGATCGCATCCTCTGAAGCCCCGACCATCATTGAGAGTGACAGGCCGACCCTGGCGGCAACGACGAATCCGGAAGCGTTCCCATCCGGCGTGACTATGCCCCCCGGGGCGCAGGTCCGCCTCGCAGGAGCGGCGACAGTTGCCGGCTCCGGCGCCCTGAAGGACACATCTTTACAGGCGGGAACTGTCTTTGCGAACCGCTACGAGATCATCAAGACTCTTGGCGAAGGTGGCATGGGGGCGGTCTATAAAGCGCGTGATCTGGAATTGGAACGCGAGGTCGCACTCAAGGTCATTAAGCCCGAACTCTCCAATAATCCTGAAATTCTGCAGCGATTTAAGCAAGAATTGATCCTCGCCCGTCAGGTCACTGACCGAAACATCATCCGCATCTTCGATCTTGGGGAAGCCGACGGAATCAAGTTCATTACGATGGAGAACGTTGATGGCCAAAACCTTCATCAACTGCTCAAGGAGCGGGGCAAGCTGGAGGTTGCCGAAGCAGTCGACATTATGGAGCAGGTGGCCGCTGGACTTTCGGCTGCCCACCGCGAAGGAATTATTCATCGCGATCTGAAGCCGGGCAACATCATGCGCGATGTGAGCGGCCGCGTTGTGGTGATGGATTTCGGCTTGGCCCGGACCATCAGCGGCGATGGAATGACGCGAACCGGCGCGATGCTGGGCACAATCGAATATATGTCTCCGGAGCAAGCGCAGGGGAAAGATCTAAAGGCCAGTTCCGATGTTTTCACTTTCGGCCTGATCCTGTATGAGTTGGTCACCGGGTTCACGCCCTTTCGCGCTGAAAGCGCGATCGCAAGTCTGCTCATGCGCTCGCAGCAGCGCGCTATTCCGTTATCGGATGTCGACAAGAATATCCCGGGCACATTGAGCAATATCGTCGCCAAGTGCCTCGAGAAGGAACCGCAAAACCGCTATCAGAGCGCGGCGGAATTGGATGCGGATCTACGCGCCTGGCAAGGCAGCGGAGGCAGGAAAGTCTCTGCATCTTCGATGCGGCTCCGCATGAATCGCCTTCGGGAGCTTCCCTGGCCGCGTATCGCAATCACTGGGGTTCTGGCTTTGGCAATCGCATCCGGAATCGCCTGGTTCGTCATCAGGCGGCAGCTAGCCGCGAAATCAGGGCAGCATGTCCCCGTTACGGTGTTGGTGGGCGACTTTGCGAACAATACCGGCGACCCGGTTTTTGATAACACCCTGGAGCCGATGCTGGGTGCGGCTCTGGAAGGCGCCAGTTTCATCAACGTCTTCAGCCGTGGAGACGCGCGAAAGCTTGCCGAGAAGCTTCCCCATCCTTCGGACAAACTCGACGAGCAATCAGCTCGGCTGATCGCCGAAAACGAAGGCGTCAACGCGGTTGTGACCGGCGATATCAGCTTGCGAGGCGACTCGTACGATATTTCTGCGATCGCCTTGGACGCGGTGAGCGGGAAAGAGCTGGCAAAGGCGGAAATCAGCGTCGCTAACAAGCAGGATATTCTGCGTGATCTTCCCAAGCTGGCGGCTCCGATCCGCAAAGCTTTAGGCGACACCACGCCTCCCTCGGTGCAATTCCAAGAAGTCAGCGGAGGATTCAAGGCCGCATCCCTGGAGGCTGTTCACGAGGTCGCAATCGGCGCCGATGAGCAGTTCGCGGGAAAGTTCCAGGAGGCGTTCGATTCGTTTCAGAAAGCTGCGCAACTTGATCCGAATTTCACGTGGGCGTATACCGGCATGGCCGCCATGGACCAGAACCTCGGTAGATCCGAAGATGCCGTCACGTACATGAAGCTGGCGATGGAACACGTGGACAACATGACCGAGCGGGAGGCCTATCGCGACCGCGGGCTGTACTATCTCACAACGGGTGACTGGCAGGATTGCGTTCAGGAATACACGCAACTTGTGACCCGATTCCCTGCCGATCGCGTCGGGCAGAACAATCTCGCAACCTGCTATACGCAATTGCGCAACGCGCCGAAGGCACTCGAAGCAGCGAAGCAGGCTGTTGAGATTGTCCCCAAAGGTGTGGGGCCACGACTGAACCTGGCATTCATCAGCTCTTTCGCTGGAGATTTTGCAGCCAGCGAAAAAGAGGCGCAAACTGCGCTGGCGATCAATCCAAATGCCGCGCTGGGATACCTTGTGATGGCCGAAGCTGAGCTCGGTCAGGATCAGATCAACCAGTCGGCAAATTCATACCATCAACTTGAGGGGTTTGGACCCGCTGCTACGTCGACCGCGACCGCTGGACTCGCCGATCTTTCCGCCTATCAGGCGAAATACGCAGAGGCCGCAGACATTCTTTCGCAGGGAGCCACTGCCGATGTCGTGGCCAAGAATTCTGGCAGTGCGGCCCGGAAATACGTGGCGCTCGCGTACATCGAGGAAATACAGGGAAAACAAGCGGCAGCGCTCTCCGACGTTGATAAAGCGCTGGCGAAGAGCCAGTCTACCCCGATCGAGTTTCTGGCTGCGAGGATCTATGTCGAAGCGGGAGAATACGCAAAAGCACACAAGCTTGCGATGAGCCTCTCATCCGCGCTGGCAAGCGAATCGCAGGCTTACGGCAAGATCGTAGAAGGGATGATCGCGCTGAAGCGGAAAGACACCAATGAGGCAATCAGGCAGATCAGAGGGGCGAACAACCTGCTGGACACCTGGATCGGCCACTACGATTTGGGGCGGGTTTACCTGGAAGCAGGGGCGTTTACGGAGGCTGACTCAGAGTTCGATCAATGCATGAAGAGGCGAGGGGAAGCGATTGAGCTATTTGATGATAACGTGCCGACCTATGCGTATCTTCCGCCTGTTTACTATTACCAGGGGCGCGCGCGTGAAGGAATGAAGAGCGAAGGATTCGCGGACTTTTACAAGACGTACCTCAGCATCCGCGGGCAATCAACTGAAGATCCCATGGTTGCCGAAATCCGGAGCCGTCAGGGCCAATAAACGGCGGCCAAATCAGACTTCTTGAGCCGCGCCGCTTTTCGCCCCTGGCAGACGTTGGGGGTAGGCGCCCTCTCCAATTGGCGCGCTGGATACTCTGGACCCGGATATTCTGAAAAACGATCGCGAATCCGGGAAACACACCGCCGCCTGTCCATTAGAACTTCGCGCATTGGCCCGTTTTCGAGGCCGCGGTGTTTCCACTGCCGGTGATCGTCGTGTTGCTCGAGCATTGCAGCGCCGCCGTAATGACGTTGCTGATCACTTGCGTGGCGCCGGGGTTGCTCTCGTCCTGCAAGCTGCCCCCGACAGTATTTCCATCCAACGTGGTCGCCCCGGTGTTGCTCAGCACCTGCAGGCTCCCAGTAACTTTGTTGTTATCCATCGTGACAGCCGCGCTGTTGCTCTCGACCTGCAGGCTTCCGCTTACGGTGTTTCCATCGATGGTCACCGCCGCGCTGTTGCTTATGACCTGAAGGCTGCTCTTGATCACATTGCCCGCACACGATGAAGTGCCCGAACCGATCAGGACGGCGGTGCCATTGCTTAGGAATTGAAGACTGCCATCGATCGTCGTGCCGCATACCTGGTTTGTGGCCGAACCCTTGGGAATGCTTTGGACTTGAAGGCTGCCCTTGATCGTGGTCGACGGACCGATGGAGAATGTGCCTCCGCTCACCGTAACGCTGCCGCCGATTGTGGCGCCGCTGAGAAGGACGTTGCCGCCCGTTTCAGTAATGTTCCCCGACGCCCCCCCGCCGACAAAGATACAGGTCTCCGTCCCGGAGACTGTCAGGTTCCCCGAGAATGTGCCGCTGTAAGCACCATTGCAAGCGGTGCCGGATGCGGGAACCGACCCGGTGAACGTAACTGTCAGGGTCCCGTTCGCAAAGCTGAAGGTGTAGTTCGCTGCTGCCAGAGTTCCCTGGCTCGCAACGATCGGGTAGCTACCGGGAAGACTCGTGGCGACCGCTGTCGTGGTCAGACTCGGGCTGCCCGTTACTGCTGTCGCGAAAGAATCGCCTAGGACGAACCCACCGTAGCTTGCATTGAACGAGGGATTCGCCAAGCCGTAAGCCCGCGAGGCATTGTTAGCGGTCACGGTGAGAAGAGCTTTGCTCACAACGATCGTCCGTTGCACCTGCGTGGCTGCCAGATAGTCAGAGTTGCCCGCCTGGTTGGCATCGATCACCAGGTTCCCTGCCCCCTTGACCGTTAATATGTTGCCTACGACGGTCCCGGCTGCTGTGCTGCTCGCATCGACCTTGAATGTGACTGCCTGTCCTGAGGTCGCAGTTGCAGACAGAGTGATGGGGGCGACACCGTAAGTCACTGGCGAGGCCTGTGTGAAGGTGATAGATTGCGACGCCTGATTCACTGTGATGTTCTGCGGGCTGCCCGTCACCGCCGAATAGTCTGTTGTTGCCGTGGCGCTCGGAGTCAGCGTGCAGGTTCCCACGCCAACAAAGCTCACCTTTCCGGCCGACACCGTGCACACTGTTGTCGTGCTCGAAGCGACCGACTCAGTCGGGATGCCATTGCCCGAGTAGACGTAGGTCGGCGTGAAGCTGCCGCCGTACACGGCGCTCGGAACATTGTTAATGCTGATCGTCGGTGTGGCCGTGCCCACAGTAATGTTCTGCGGACTGCCCGTCACTGCCGAATAGTCTGTTGTTGCCGTGGCGCTCGGAGTCAGCGTGCAGGTTCCCACTCCAACGAAGCTGACCAAGCCGCTCGATACGCTGCACACCGTTGGTGTGCTTGAGGCCGTCGACTCAGTCGGAGTGCCGTTGCCCGAGTAGGCGTAGGTCGGCGTGAAGCTTCCGCCGTAGACCGCGCTCGGAACATTGTTGATGCTGATCGTTGGCGTCGCCGACTGGAGAGTCAACGTGCCGCTCACGTAAAGGAAGGAATAGTTCGCTGCGGCCAACGAACCAGTTGTCACCGTGATCGGATAGCCGCCGGGGCTGCTGGTTGTCGTTGCCGTCGTAGACAACGCCGGGACGCCATTGACTACCGCGGATGTGTCGCCATTCACGAACGGGCCGAACTGGTAGGTCAACGCTGGCAGCGGCTGCCCATACGCAACACCAGGGGGGCTAATCGCCGTCACCGTGAGTACAGCCGGATAAATGGTGAACGACTGGACCACGGAGGCGGAGCTATAGGTGCTATTTCCCGCCACCGATGCGGTGATCGTGCACAAGCCCGCCGCCTTTGCGAAGCCGGTCGCCGCGGTCGTGACGCCGGTGGTCACGCTGCTGGTAATGGTGCACGGCCCCGTCGCCGGCACGCTGAAGCTAACCGCCAATCCGGAGGAGGAAAACGCGCTGAATGAGAATGTGTTGGCATATTGCACATTCGGCAAGGGCGCGAAGCTTATGGTCTGCTGCTGCGTGTTGGAACTCTGAGATTGGATTGTGAACGATCCCGACACAGGAGTGGCCGCGTCGTAGGTACTCGAGCCCGATTGCGAGGCGGTAATGTTGCATTGTCCTGTGCTATTGAGCGTCACACTGGCCGAGGACACGCCGCCGGAGATCGACTGGCTTCCGATCGAGCAAGATCCGCTCGCGACAAAGTTCACTTCCAACCCGTTCGCAGAGCCATTTGTCAGGGCAGTCGCGGAGACTGTGGCGGGCGAATTAGAAATCGAAACAGAACCCGGCAAGGAAAGGCTGATGGTCTGGTAGTTCTTCATCACTGCGGGGGGTGATGGTTGACTGGAGCGTGGAGTCGAACCGGGGGTATCTGGAACGAGAGTCGTGGTGATCGTGTAGACCACAGTTGCCGAAGTGGTGTCAGGGTTCGTGTCAGTAAACGTTGTTGCCGGTGGATTTCCGTTTAACCCGCTGACGCTGCCAATCTCGATCGGAGTCGCGCCGTCCGAGCTGCGATAGATGGTGTAAGTCTGAACCACGCCGAAGGCCGGCGCATTCCACGTTACGATTACGGCTCCTTGCATGGGAGTTTCGCCGGGTGAAACCGGTGGGCGAACAACCGAGTTCGCAGTGTTGTAATCCAGCTCGGCGGTGCTGGCGCCACCCGCTCCAAGCGCCACGGTTCCGCCGGCGCCGAGAGTCACATTGCCGCCTGCGCCAAGCGCGACGGTTCCACCAGCGCCGAGCGTGACGGTTCCGCCTGCGCCCAGAGTGACGTTGCCGCCAGCGCCTAGCGTGACCGTGCCACCCGCGCCGAGCGTCACATTGCCACCGGCTCCCAAGGCGACAGTTCCACCGGCGCTCACGGTATAAGTGCCTGCCCCAACTGAAGTGGTGGTTCCGCTGCTGGTGATCATGCCACCGGCGCCGAGTGTGACTGTTCCGCCTGCGCCCAGTGTCACCGTTCCGCCTGCGCCGAGCGTCACATTTCCGCCAGCGCCCAGCGTGACGGTTCCGCCGGCGCCTAGAGTGACGTTGCCGCCTGCGCCGAGCGTCACATTTCCGCCGGCGCCCAGCGTGACGGTCCCACCTGCGCCGAGGGTTACGTTGCCGCCGGCGCCAAGCGTTACATTGCCGCCAGCGCCGAGTGCGACCGTTCCACCGGCGCCCAGAGTGACGTTGCCTCCAGCGCCGAGAGCAACGGTCCCGCCCGCGCCAAGAGCTACAGTTCCGCCAGCACCGAGCGTTACGTTGCCACCGGCGCTGAGCGTCACATTGCCGCCGGCGCCAAGCGCGATGGTTCCGCCAGCACCAAGCGCAACCGTTCCGCCTGCGCCGAGTGTCACGTTGCCACCAGGGCCCAGTGTGACGGTCCCATCACTGGGGATGTTGTAGCTGCCCCCGGTCGAAGGAATTGTCACTTGCGTTGTGCCGAAGGTAATAGTGCCCCCGGCGCCGAGCGTTACGTTGCCGCCTGCGCCGAGTGTCACTGTTCCGCCGCCGGGATAGGTGACGGTGCCAGAAGTTCCAAATGTCACGAATCCGCTGCCGGAATAGGTCAAGTTGCCGCCAGCGCCCAGGGTGACGGTGGCGCCGGTACTCAGTATTGCACTGCCTCCGTTGTTGAGTGTCACACTCCCGGCGGTGATGGTGCTGGCACTGCTGAGTGTTGCGTTGCCACCTGCGCCCAGGGTGACTGTTCCGCCCGCGCCCAGAGCCACAGTGCCGCCAGCGCCCAGGGCCACAGTTCCGCCTGCGGCGACGTTGAGAGGAGATAACGTCGATCCAAACGAAAGCACGGTCGCCAACGACGCATACTCGCCGCCGGTGGCGCCAACCTGACGCAGGTCGATATTGGCCCAGTCGTTGTACCCGCGCAGCGACGAATACGTTTGTTGATCGAAGGTAATGTCCTGGTCGTTCGTCCACAGTGGATTGGCGGGACTGACGGGATCGACGGCCCCATCCACCCGATAACCAATGTCAGTGCCGACCGGCGTGCCATCGCAATGCAGTGTGGCCTGGCTTGCTGTCGGGCTGGGCGGCGAAGATACATACCAAGCTGAGGTCGAGTACGTCGCAGGATTGCTGCTGACGTCGTCGAGGTCGTACACCGAACCCAACGAAGATTCGGACAAGGTTTCAAGTTGCTGATTGGAGTAAGCAATCACATTGTTCGGTCCCACTCCATCGAGTTGGAACAGATAGTTCATCGAACTCTGATAATTCGGCTTGCAGTTGCCTTCGAAAGTCGGAACTAAACTGGGAAGTGAATCGTAGTAAAGGCCGCCGTGGCTCAGGCCAAGGGTGTGCCCGATCTCGTGAAAGAGCGTGCCTGCGATCACGTTGGCGCGCTTGCTCATGTCCTGGCCCGATGTCTCCCAAAGACCGAGAGTGACAGCTGAATCCTGTCCGCCCAGATCGGAGTATCCGGAGATGCTGGTCACCGTGCCGGAGGTGATGCCGATGTCCAGCTCAGGCGTGCTGTTGGGATAGTTCCAAGGGTTGATGGCGCCGGCGGGAGTAGCGATCACCATCGCCGTGCCGCTGCACGATGTCGTGTTGTACACGCCATTCAGATTCGGATTTCCAATCACGCCGGAGATCGTGATGCGGCTTGGGCAGGGGTTGGTCCCAGGACCAAGCCCGGTCGTCGTAATGGTCGTTGTGCTGCCAGAAACCGCGATCCCGGTTAGGGTTCCGTAGCGCGCGTTCCAGGCCGGAATCGCCAGGGAGTGGCCGAACAAAACGTAGTGATAGCTGTCCTTCTGCCCGTATGGGAATCGTGGGCTGCAATCGCCGCCTGCCACGCAGGAATCATAATTACGCGGCCAGAGCTTGGAGAATTCTAGGCTGTTTTTCCAACCGATCACACCCGGCTGGCTCGGGAACTCGCATAGTTGCCCTGAACTATCGTTGCAGGTGCTTTCCGCGACAGCGTTTCCAACTTCGAGATGCAGCGCGACTCCGTTTGCGGCGTAAGCCTGCGTGACCATTGCGAGCGGATCGTTGCCATCGGCGTCAGGCGCGGGGAAAAGATTCTCTTGCGTGGGATCGCATGCGCCAGTTGATAGTACGTTGCCGCACATGTAATCGAGTTGAACGAAAAGGTCCTTTTGGTGATGAGCGGCTCCCGGCAACGGCACCCACGATCCGGTCTTCACGTCGTAGTAGCCCGGCTGCCCTGCGTGGAAGTCTCCGGATGGAGCGCCATCCTTCCAGGCATCCAGAATTCCGTCATTGTCGGTATTGTTTACAGCCGTCGATAGAATCACGGCTGCATAGACATTGCCTTGACTCAACGGCGCGCTGTATTGGTTTGGTTGCCCGAGCGTCACGGAACTTGAGCTGTTGTCCCAAGTCCCCGCGGTGTTCAAAGGTCCGGGTGCGTAGTAGAAGGTGGTGGCCTCTCCGGTGCCACTGCCTCCGCCAACCGCGTCATAGAATCCCTGCATGTTCTGAGTCGTTGAGGAGGTTGGTATCGCCGAGCCGTCGTAGATAACGATCGACTTCAGCGGATAGGGCGCAGGGGTTGTAGAACCCGGAGCCACCAGGACGCGATAGATCACGACCATGCTCGCGCCTTCACAGAGCGGGAGCTTGCTTCCACCGCTGTCGGGCAACGTGACCGTGAAACTGCCAGAGCCGTAGCGAATTCCACTGCCGTCCGTCGCCGCCGGGAAGTAGGCATTGACGTCTGCGCGATAAACGCGCAGAGTTCCGGTAAACCCACCGTCAGTGAATGGCTGGTCCGCTCCAATCTGCTGTCCGGTGATGGGGTCGCCAAGGAAGGTACCATTGCCGCCCGAGGGCAGGGCCGTGTTTTCGAGCACTTCCCAATAGAGATAACCGTCGATGATGTCTGAGCCAGTTGGAACGCCGGGGCTCACGTTGCCGGCGGGGATGGTGATGGTTCCAGTGGCGATGCCGGTCGTGAGCGAGCCTTGTCCTCGCAGCGTGATTCCGCCAGTGGCATAGTCGCCGGTGACGAAGTAGTTATTCAGCAGGGAAAGTGGATTCGGCACTACCGGTTGTGGCTGGCCAGATGAGACGAGCAGCCGGACCGCCGATCCGACATTAACTTGCGAACCGGCAGCCGGGTTCTCTTCGCTCACATTGCCTTGCGGCACCAGGCTGCTACCCGCGTTGCTCACTGTTCCCAGCGTCAAACCGGCGTTGGTGAGCGCGGTCGTCGCCGCTGCCTGCGAGAGCCCGACAACATTGGGAACGACGATGCCAACCGGCATGCCGTTCAGTCCACCGTTGCCGGCAAGATTGACGGTCTGAAGGGAAACGGCCTGGGAGAGGTTGAACGTATTGTCGCTGAAGCCCGCCGTACCTGTGAGGTAGCCGGTGGTTTGCGGCGTGAAGTCGAAGCTCTCCGAACAGCTCGCACCCGCAACCAAATTAAATCCACTTCCGCAAGTGGAGCTTCCGCCGGCGGTGAAGTTCGCGCCCAGGGTAAGGGCAAGCGAACCCGAGAGCAATTCGTTGCCAACGTTTTGAATGCTGACCGATTGGGGACTGCTTGTGCTGTATTGATTCGTCAATGGAAAACTCAACGATGGCGGCAGCGCGTGGTTGATCTCAAACGCCGCTCCGGAGCCTTGATCTCCGATGAAGACATCGCCTGTTGCATCCACTGCCACTCCGCTCGGGTAATTCAGTCCCGTGGCAGGCACCGTGGTTTGGACGCCGGTGGGCGAAACCTGCACCACCCGGGAGTTTTGGGGATCGGCGATGAAGACATCGCCTGCTGCATCCACCGCGACATCGTACGGTTGTTTCAAGCCCATGGCCGGCACAACGGTTTGGACACCGCCCGGAGTAACCTCCACCACGCGGTTATTGCTGCCGCCATCCGCGATGAAGACATCGCCCGCTGCATCCGCCGCCACTCCCCACGGCTGATTCAGACCGCTAACGGGTACCGTCGTCTGTACGCCGCCAGGCGTGACCTTTACCACCCGGTTGTGACCACCATCTCCGATGAAGACATCGCCCGCTCCATCGAGCGCTATACCGACAGGGTTGCTGAGTCCGCTGGCCACCGTGGTCTGGACTCCGGCGGGCGTGACCTTTACCGCCTGGCCGCCGTAGTAGTCCACGATGAAGAGATCGCCCGCTCCATCCACCGCCACGTTAATTGGGCCAATCAGACCGCTCGTGGGTACCGTAGTCTGGACACCACCTGGCGTAACCTTTACCAGACTGCCTGCCCCTGGAGTGCCATTGCCGTAACTCGCGATGAAGAGATCGCCCGCTCCATCAAGTGCTACACCGACCGGGTGATTCAGACCGCTGGCCGGCTCCGTCGTCTGGACTCCTGGCCCAAAGGCAATCGCCGGCGCCAGACCAATGCCATAGATCGGGGCAGTCGCAACCGGATTGCCGCCGCTGTCGAAGAGACTCACCGCGCCCATGCGCAGTCCGGGTGCAAGCGGGGCGAAGTTGACGTTCACCGTGCAGGAAGCGCCTTCAGCGATCATGCCGGTACATGTGCCGCCAGTTCCCAACGAGAAGTCGAGTCCGGTGATACCTTCGGTCACGACCTGCGTCACGCCGATCGTAGTGGTCGCCGCGAGGTTGTAAGTCAGCGTGAGCGTACCGCTGCACGGCACCGGAGTGCTTTGCCCCGACGGGCAGACGTTGACGTTGCCGAAACTCTGCTGCACAAAACTCGCGGTCGCATTCAGCACCGAGCTCACAGCCACGTTGCACGTCGGGCTCGTTCCCGAGGCTGCGCATGCTCCGCCCCAGCCCAGGAATGTCGAGGTCCCCGTCGCGCTTGCTGTCAGCGTTACAGGCGTTCCGCTCAGATAGCTATCGGAACACGTACCCGTGACGCTTCCGTTGGATTCGATGCAGCTAATCGCTCCCGGACTTGATGTCACCGTTCCGCTGCCGGAGCCTACTTCCGTCACACTCAGCCCATAGCTGGGGATGGTTGTGCAGGTGACCAGAACGTTCGTGATATTCGCATTCGCGACCGTGCCGCCGCCCTCAGTCACCGCGCAATTCTGAGCGAGGGGCGACGAAAAAACCGTGACACTGTACGGGCTACCATTATTCAAAAACGTGAGGAAGGTGAACGGTCCATTGCCGCTGATGGACAGGTTGTCGCCGGAATTATCCTGCAACACCAGTCCGCTGCCGACCAAACCGGTTACTGAGCCACCGATGGTGTAGGTCGAACTGACGCCGACGCCGCTCAGGCCGATGGTCTGAGTAGCCGCAGGAGAAGTAGAGATTGCGTTCAGGTTATTGTCTGTGAAGACCGCAGTGCTGGTGAACGGATTGCCCGCGCTCTGCGGCTTGAAGCTGATGCTCAGATTGCAGGATGCGCCCAGGCTGAGTGAGAAGGTGGCGGAGCAATCGGCAAGGGCGCTTGCGCCAGGGGCCTGGATGAAGTTAGGTCCATTGACGACCAGCCCTGGACTGATGGCGCTCAATGTCTGGTTGCCGATGTTTTGAATGGTGACCGATTGCGGGCTGTCGCTGCTCGTGTAGCCCACATTCGTGGAAGCAAACGTCAGCGACGGCGGCTGTGACTTGTTGATCTCGTCCACCTGGTGACCATTGAGGTCGGGGATGAAAACATCGCCGTTTCCATCCAACGCGACACCGTAGGCAAGGGTCCCGCTGATCGAAATCTGGCAATTGATGTTTGTGCAACCGGCGGGAACCTCCACCACCTTGGGCGCTTCATCCGCGACGAGGACATCGCCCGCTGCGTCTACAGCGACGGCCTCCGGCTCGTACCATCCGCTGCCCACTGTGGTCTGGCAACTGTTGGTGCTGCAACCGGCAGGAATCTCCACTACCTTTCCGGGAGGGGTATCGGCGTAATCGGAAATGAACAAATCACCCGCCGCATCCACCGCCAAACCGACCGGGTGAAAACCAGATCCTGAGCTATACACCACGGTCTGGGGGCCTCCATTGGCCGGAACCTCCACGACCTGGTCGCCTGTGAAATCGCCGATGAAGACGTCGCCCGGGCCATCCACGGCCACTCCCAACTGGGCGGCGAGACCGGTGCCCACAGTGGTCTGGACACCAGCAGGCGTAACCTCCACCACCTCATTCAAATTGTTATCCGCAATGTAGACATCACCGGCTCCATCCAGCGCCAGGCCCTGCGGGTACGCGAGGCCGGAACCCACGGTGCTCTGGGTGCTGTCCGGCGCGACCTTCACAACCAGCCCGTTGTTATTTTCGGTTCCCTGGTTTTCCGCGATGAAGAGATCCCCCGCCGCGTCCACTGCCGCGCCGGCGGCGTAAAACGAAGAACTCCCGGTGTAAATCGGGGTCTGTGTGCCCGGGCCAAAGGCAGTCACCGGTCCGTACCCAACGCCGTAGATCAGCTTGGTCGCCAGCACAGTGTTGCTGCCGTCGAGGAGCTCCACCGCACCCATGCGCAAACCGGGCGCGAGCGGGGCGAAGTTGACGTTCACCGTGCAGGAACCGGCAGTGGAGAATGTGCCTGTACAGGTGCTGCCGCTGTCCAATTGAAAGTCGAGGTTGGGGGCGCCTTGCGTGACAACCTTGATCGAACCGATGGTCGTATTCGCCGCCACGTTGAAGGTCACCGGCAGCGTGCTGCTGCAGGGCGCCGGAGTGGTCTGTCCCGATGGGCATACGTTGGCGCTGGCGGAATTGTGGGGAGTGAAACTGAAGCCCATCAGTTCATTTTGCTGATAGCTCCCGCCGGTGGCAGCGGTGAAGCCGACGTAGGCGGTCCCATTGTTCAAGTTTATGGACTGGGCGATATTGAACGGCCCCGAGAAGATGGGCGTAGATCCCTCGACGGGCGTATGCGTGCCGGGATTAAATGCCGGATCGATGTAAACGTAAATGTAATTTGCCGGCGAATCGTTCGGGCCGTTGTAAACGACGACGATCTGGTGCGGATAGCCGTCAGCAATGTTGACCCCGCCAGTGCCCGCTGAAGAACTCGGATCGGAGGCGATTGCATACGTGCCGCCGCCTAGCGGGACCAGGCAGCTGATCGGCACGAGGGGACTCACGGAGTTGGAAGTGTAATGGGCAGGCGAGTTGGCGAGTCCGGCACCGCAATCCTGCATGGCGATGTGGTTATCGTCGTAGTCGCCATTCCCGAAGTCCCACGGATCGTAGCTGTCGGCGAACGTGTCCGCCTCAAGGGCAATGCTGTTATCGATGGCGCCATAGCCGATACAGCCGCCGCCGCCGCCAAGGGTCGTCAGTCCCGAGCCGGTTTCGGCGCAACTTGCCCCAAAACTGGAGATGGCTCCGCCGCCTAAGGCGTTTTGAATGACAAATGCGAGTCCATCGCCATAAGGCGAGGATCCGGGTGTGATTTTGAAGGCATACCAAGCGGTGAAGCCGCCCGCCACATTCTGCGGAATCGAGTACCACATACTCGATGATTGGCTCCCCGCATTCTGCGTTAGTTGCAACGCAAAAGCCGACCCATTGGTTTCGTTGGGGTCAATCGACGTGGTGTAGGAGTTGTCCTGGATAAAGCTGAGACCGTTGCCTACAAAATTGAAGCAGAAAAGCACGCCGGGAGCGGCGGAGCCTGAGGCGCAAGTTGCCGATGTCTGTCCGGAATTTGCCTGGGGAATATTGAAGTCGTTGTATGTGACCTGTGCCGAGCTGTGGTACGGAAAAAGGGTCGCAAGGGCCACTCCGCACAGAGCCAGGATCAGGCACCGTTGAAATCCTGTGGAATGCATTTTGGACGCGGGGCCAGCTGACAGCTTGGTCATGTGACATCTCCCGGGGAATTGGAGCTGACGGTTAGCCTACTTTGAACACACTGACGCTCAGGATCTGGACACAAGATTCACACACATTGCAGGCAGGGGCCCAGCCGCTCGGCAAATCATTCACGTGGCCGATTCAAAATTCCTTAAATTGCCATTGGGGAAATGGCGCCAACCTCCGAGCTTTCATGCCGCATGAATGGACCAGGAATTTTTGGCACTCATGGGTGAGAGCCGTTTCAGGGGCATTGAGTATAAAAACTATTGAAGGGTGCTGGTTTTGTCAAGAACGTTCACGTGGGGATCAATATAGTTACGAAGCGGTTGCGCGCAACGCTCTCGGGTTGAAAGAAACTGGCTCCAGAACATTTGGGCGCTTCAGTCGCTCAACGATTACATTGATGCTCTCCGGGGTATGCACGAACTTCACCAAGCGATCGAGCTCGTCGATTTCATCCTGTCTGCAACCTTGAATTGATAGATCAGAAATTTCCGGTACCTGCTCCTCGAAGGATCCTTTTGAATCTCAAGTGTGGCATTGCAGATGCGGCGGATAGAGCAGCAGTTTCCTAATCCTCCTAAAAGATTGATTGCAAATCACTTATATAGAAACAAAACGACGAAAAGTAACCCAAAATGACGGAAATGCGAGTGTGCAGTGACCCGCCAGTGTGACTTTGTCCAGTTTTCATGCGGGTTTTCGCATCATGGCCTAAGTGGGCACACTGGGTCACAGTCAAGGTCACACCAATTTCCGTCACCGTACAAAGCTCATATATTCAATGATATACGCCGTGACATCATTCGAGCTGCGGTTTGCTCGACTGCAGCTCACATTTGAGGGCACTGGCCAACGGAATACCGGATCCAGGCGCTCGAAAAACTTGGGGAGATGATCTTCTAAGAACCTCCATTAATCGCGAGACAGCGACCTGCTGCCATCGCGCGCCGGTTTATCATGAACCACGTTGGAGGGAGCGATGAAGAAAGCCCTGTTCGCTGCGAGTCGAGCGGTCGCCTTCGCCCTCTTCGTGTTGCCCCCGCCCTCCCGCGCGCAGGCTACCGCGCCGCGAAGCTCCACCGACGACTTCCGCACTTCCGAACGCTGCTCCAACTGCCACAACAAACTCAAGACCGCCAAAGGCGAAGACGTCTCCATTGGCCTCGAGTGGAGCGCAAGCATTATGGCCAACTCGGCTCGCGATCCCTACTGGCAGGGCAGTGTGCGCCGCGAAGCCATCGACCATCCCGAATCGAGCATCGCCATCCAGTCCGAGTGCGCCAGTTGCCACATGCCTCTGCAATCCCTGCAGGACAAAGCCCAAAATCGCGAAACAGCGGTGTTCTCGCGGCTCCCACTCAGCGCCAGCCATGCCGATGACATCGCCGCTGCGGATGGCGTGTCCTGCACTGTCTGCCATCAAATCCAGGCCGCCGGCTTAGGCACTCCCGCAACCTACAGCGGCAAGTTCGCCGTGGCCGCGCACGAAACCGGGCCCCGCCCTCTCTTCGGTCCTTTCGCCCCGGACTCCGACAACATCACCAAGGTGCATGTCATGGCCGCCGGCTACTCACTGGCGCAGTCCGACCATATTCGCGATGCCGGCCTGTGCGGCAGTTGCCACACTCTGTACACCTCAACCCTTGGCCCCGACGGCGAACCCGCCGGCCAGCTTCCCGAGCAGATGCCTTATCTCGAGTGGAAGCACAGCGACTTCAGCGGCAAGCAGACCTGCCAGCAGTGCCACATGCCCGCGGTCGGCGAATCGGTGGCTGTTGCCTCTCTTCTCGGCAAGCCGCGCGAGGGCGTCCGTCTCCACACCTTCACGGGCGCCAACTTCCTTGTTGAAAGCATGCTCGTCGCGCATCGAGACGATCTCGACGTTACCGCGCAGCCGGTCGATCTTGCCGCCGCCTCCGCGCACATCATGTCGTTCCTTCAGTCGCAATCTGCGCGCGTCACTCTGGACGCCGCGAGCCTCGCCGGCAGCGATCTTTCCTTTTCTGTCCGTGTTGAAAACCTAACCGGCCACAAGCTGCCCACTGCCTACCCTTCGCGCCGCGCCTGGCTCCACGTCGTCGTCACCGCCGCCGACGGCCATATCGTATTCGAGTCAGGGAAGCTCAACCCCGACGGCTCCATCGCCGGCAACGCAAACGACGCCGACCCCTCGCGCTTCTCGCCGCACTACAGCCGCGTCACCCAGCCCGATCAGGTCCAGATCTTCGAGCCCATCCTTGGCGACAGCCAGGGCCACGTCACCACCGGCCTCCTCTCCGCCACGCAGTATCTCAAGGACAATCGCATCCTCCCCGCCGGCTTTGACAAATCGACCGCATCCCCCGACATCGCCGTCAAGGGCGAAGCCGCGGCCGATCCCGACTTCACCGCCGGCTCCTGCACCACGCGCTACGACCTCTCCACGAATGGGGCTGCCGGCCCTTTCCATGTCTCCGCTGAATTCCTCTATCAGCCGATCGGCTACCGCTGGGCCCACAATCTCGCTTCTTACCAGGCAGCCGAGCCGCAACAATTCCTGCGCGATTACGATCAGGCGGCTGCGCACTCCGCTGTCGTTCTCGCCCACGCTGAAGCCACCGTCAACGCGGCCCAGTGACGGAATCTGCGAACGCATCCGGTGTAAACGGAACTTCCTTAATCTCTACTCAAGATTCAGATCCCGCCATGAACGAGCAATTCTGGTCAACAACGGCCATGGATAAGTGCTTCAAGCTGTGGGTGGGCAAGCCCGCTCCAGGCAGTGCCAACGCATCCTCCATCTGCTCAACAAAAAGCGTCCCTTCATCGGCACCATCCTCCGTCCCTGCAATCGCAGATTGCGGAGCACTGTAAAGCGCCAACTCCGTCTGTGATTCGTGGCACAGACTGCGCTGGCCGACCACGCCAAGTATGAACTAGCCGAAAACTCGTCGGAATGGCTGGGCTGTGCTCAGCCATGGGATGAGTACATTTCGGGATAGGAACCAATGCAATCGAGCAGGAGCAGCGTTCGTCTCACGCGACGGCAATTTGTGACTGCCGGAGCTATCGGCGGCGCGGTCCTCGCAGTTGGCTGCTCTGCTCATAACCATGGAAGCCGGGACTTCCTCAGTGATGGCCAGGCTCTGACGCTGGCAGCGATTTGCGATCGGATTATCCCCGCGGATGACTTTCCCAGCGCCTCGCAAGCCGGAGTGATCACATACATCGATCGCCAACTCGCCCGGACCTACAGGCGCCATCGAAATACTTATCGCGATGGGCTGGAGCAGGCCGATGCGATAAGCAGAAACCGTTTTGGGCGAAATCTGGCGGCAGCTTCCGCACCGCAACAGGTCGAGATTGTCAGCGCCATCGAGCGGCAGAATCGCAAGTTCTTCGATCTGGTGCGCAGTCACACTCTTGAGGGCTACTACGGCTCGCCGCGGCACGGCGGCAATCGCGATGCTGCAAGTTGGCGGATGCTCGGCCTTGCTGAGCCGCCTGTTCTTGGGCGCGCACAGTACGACCTAAGAAAGGGCCCGGCCTCATGAAACGCGTGAATGTAGTTATTGTGGGCGCCGGCGCAGCAGGCGGCATTGTGGCCAAGGAGTTGTCGACTGCAGGCCTGAGCGTTGTTCTCCTTGAGCGGGGCAAATGGTACACGCCGAATGATTGCCGCAAGGACGACCTGCGGAATCAGCGCACCACCGTGCTGGGCAACGCTTTCGGACCGGAGGATGAAGGCAATCCGCGCGTTCTCGTCGATGCCGAGGGCGTACCGCACATCATGCTTCCCAGCGAAGGTGGTTATCAGAACAACGCTGCCTGTGTGGGTGGCGGAACTCTGAGCTATGGAGCCATGGCTTGGCGCTTTCTGCCTCAAGACTTCCGCATGCGCTCAATTTACGGTGCGCCTGCTGGGAGTTCACTCGAAGATTGGCCAATCTCCTACGACGACCTGGAACCCTACTACGAGAAGGCCGAATACGAGATCGGCATCTCCGGAGATGATTCGGGCACTCCCTTTCATGGTCCGCGCCGGCGTCCTCTGCCGATGCCCCCGCTCCCGCCCAATCGCGAGTTTCAAATCCTCGAGCCGGCAGCCAAGCGCCTCGGCCTGCGTCCCTTTCCCATTCCCATGGCTCGCAACAGCGTACCCTATAACGGCCGCGGCCCGTGCATGCGCTGTCGATGGTGTGTTGGATTTGCCTGCGAAGTGGATGCCAAGAACGGATCGCAAAACACTGTGATCCCGGTCGCGCTGGCAACCGGAAACTGCGAGCTGCGCACCGAGTGCATTGCTAGAGAAATCCTCACCGACGACCGGGGACGCGCACGCGGTGTAGCTTACTACGACGCCAACGGGCGCTTGCAGGAACAGCTTTCCGATATCGTCGTGGTCTCCGCTTGCGCCATCGAGTCAGCCCGCCTGCTCCTGAACTCCAAAAGCCGTCTCTTCCCTGATGGATTGGGAAATCGCCGTGACCAAGTAGGCCGCAATTTGCAAGGCCACCATTACACCGGTGCGATCGGATTCTTTGACTTCGATACCTACGACGATGTGGGGCCCGGCGCCAGCATCGCCATCTCCGACTACAACCATGGCACTCCGGGCCTTTGTGGCGGAGGCATGCTGGCCAATGAATTTATCCGCCTGCCCATTCAAATGGTCGACCGGATGCCCGCAGGCACACCTCAGTGGGGGCTCCCGCACAAGCAGGCCATGCGCAGCTTCTACAAGCGCAACATCGTCGTCATGGGGCCGACTCAACCGATTCCCACCGCCGACGCCCGGGTGACTCTCGATCCAACAGTTCGAGACAAGTGGGGAATGCTCGTTGCGCGCATCTCCGGCAACGTCCATGCCCAAACCTACGAGATCGGCCTTGTGCAGGCTCAGCGCGCCGAAGCCTGGCTCAAGGAGGCCGGGGCGGCGAGCACGGTCATCAGCGCAGGCAAGTCCACGACCGTGTATGCGGGCCAGCACCAGGCCGGCACATGTCGCATGGGCGACGATCCGCAGGGCTCTGTGGTGAACCGCAACTGCCAACTTCACGATGTGGACAACGTCTTCGTGATTGATTCAAGCGTGCATGTCACCAACGGCGGCTTTAATCCTGCACTCACCATCATGGCCGTCGCCTATTTCGCCTCCGCAGCATTGGTTGGCAACTGGAAGGGCACGGGCTTCCGTTCATGAAGCGATTCCTCAAGTTTGCGGCAATCGCCGTTGGCTCAGTGGCGTTGCTTGTGGTCGGTGCCACGTTTGGCGCGTCCTATTACTACACATCGCAATACGGCCAGGGCTGCGCAAGCTGTCACGAAATGGCCGCGTACGTCAGCGTGGTTCATGCGGCGCCCCACCGGACAGAAGGTTGCATGGAATGCCATGATGCAAGCCTGGCCACCAAGCTGCGTCACATGCGAATTCATATCTTCGGCGCCATTCCGGAGAACATCCGGATGCGGGACGTGGATGTGCAGGAGATGACTGCGAGCTGCCGGGCCTGCCACCAGCAGGAATATGCAAGCTGGCATGCGGGTCCGCACAGCGCCACGTATAGCCAGATATTTGCCGATCCCGTACAAAACTCCAGACAAGTGCTCATGGACGATTGCCTCCGCTGCCATGGCATGCATTTCAACGGGTCGATTCATGACCTGGTCCAGCCACTCAACACGAAAGGGCCCTGGCGAGTGATTCGCTCGGACCTGGCCGATCAGCCGGCGATGCCCTGTATGACCTGCCACCAGATACACCGCGAAGGCGCTCAGGAAACCAAGCCTGGCTCGCGCATCTCTGTGGCAGGCGCGGCCGTTCCCTCTTCGTTAGCCTTCTACGACCGGCGGGAAACCCTTCACTTCGCGGCAACGGCGCTTTCCATTCCGCAACTGTACGACGGTGCCCGTATGGTGACAGTCAGCCAGGATCCGCGGCAGGCGCTGTGCTATCAGTGCCACGCGCCGCGAATGCCCGGCGCGGGTTCAATTGCGGCGGCCCATGCCTGGGGGCCTCAGGTTGGATCAGGCGACGATCGCACTCCGATGGGCGTGCACGAGGGCCTGAGCTGCATCTCCTGCCACGATGGGCATAGCGGGAACACACGAGCTTCGTGCAAAACCTGCCATCCACAAATGTCCCATTGTGGAATCGGCGTGGAGAAGATGGATACAACTTACGCAAGCGCTGCCAGCGCACATAATATCCATTGGGTGAAGTGCACCGATTGCCATCAGCATGGTATCCCGAAGGCTAAGGCGCACTCGGCGGTGAAGGCGAAGTTGCCAACCACTCCTGGTATGAACGGCTGACAAGCGACGAACCCGGAGACGCACAGGAGGTCGCGGCTTGAGAGGCTGCGGATTCTTAGCCCCCGAAGCGAAGTGGCGGAACTTTCAAGCTAACCCTTTGCGTCAGGCATACTTCTTTGTAGGAGGGTATTGATGAACCGTAGGAACTTATCGATGGCCGCGGCCGTCTGCGTTTTGTTCACTGGCATGGCGTGGGCGCAGGAACCGAACGCACTTACACCACAAGAGAAGCAGGATGGATGGCACTTGCTGTTCGACGGGCAAGATCTAAAGGGGTGGCACTCGTACGGCGAGAAAGGAACGGGTAGCGACTGGTCCGTCGTTAACGGTTCCATTCAACTAAAGAAGACTAACCAGGACCCGCAAGCCGATTTTGCTGACATCGTGACTGATGCGGAGTACGCAAACTTCGATCTCAAGCTCGAATGGAAGGCGCAACCCTGCATCGACAGTGGCGTCATGTTCTATGTCCACGAATCACCCGAGTACCACGACACATGGGAAACGGGCGTCGAAATGCAGATTGCCGATCTGGCATGCACCGTTCCGGACAGCCGCGTTCTGATGGAGCGCTCCGGCGATATCTTTGACATGATCTCGGACAACGTTGAGTGGGTGAAGCCCGCCGGGGAGTGGAACCAGTTCGAAATCATCGCGGACCACGGTCACCTTCAACTCTTCCAGAACAGTCACGAGGTCATCGACACGCAGTTGTGGGATGACAACTGGAACAAGTTGATCGCTGGAACGAAGTTCGCAAAGATGCCTGGATACAGCAAGTACCACACGGGGCACATCTCATTACAGGGCACCGAGCCTAAAGGTGATCCGGGAGTGAAGATCTGGTTTCGGAACATCAAAATCAAGGAACTGTGAACGCATGGCGCCCTGTTGCCGCCGGCAGCTGCTCCGCCGCAAGTCGTGCTATGGTTGACCCGCTGCTGTGGAGGTTCGAATGGCGCAACGCTGCGTATTTCGTCTTCTCGTTCTGTTCGTTCTCTCGCTCTTGCCAGCGTGCTCGTTTGCAAGGACGGTCGTGTTCTGGCAGTCCGGATTTCCGTCATCGGACTCCCCTGCCCCGCATGAATCGGAATTGCGCGCGGCCTTTGCTGGCGCTGAGTTTGCGGATACGGCCGGTCTTCCCGATGCCTTGGCCGCTGCGGACACGGACCTGCTGGTGCTGCCCTATGGATCGGCGTGGCCCGAGGCGGATTGGGAAGCAATTCTGAAGTATCTGGACCACGGCGGGAACCTGCTCACCCTCGGCGGCAAACCGTTCACGCGCGCGGCCTATGAGGACGCAAGCGGGTGGCGTCTGCGCACGGAGAGCACTGCACAGCTGCTGGAACTATTCATCGACGGGTATCAGGAGACGTCGAGTTCCGATGGGCTCCAGTTCACACCCAACGGCGATGTGTTTCCGCAGCTTGCTTCGTTTGGATGGCGTCGGGCGTTCAGCCCGGTAGTGCGGCTCTCGGTGATTAATTACGATGCGACTGGTGGCGCAACCGGCGGCGAGGACATGGATCTGACCACGCTCGCCTGGGGTGAACGCAGCGGGCACAAGCTGGCGGCCCCAGTGCTTGAGCTTGACCACAACGCGTATCGGTTCGTTGGTGGGCGATGGATACTGGTGGCGTGCGAGCCTGATGCGGACTTCTTCAGCAACGGGCAACTGTTAGAGGCCCTTGCGGCATTGGCGGTGAGAAAGGGTGACCGCTTTACCTTCCGGCCACGAGTGCCGCTATTCGTGCCGGGTGAAGCGTTGGAGTTCGATTACACTTCCTCCGATCCGCTGACGACACAGCCCACAAGCGAACAACTGCACGTGCGCGTGACCTCAGAAGACGGCAGCGTGCACTACGACCAGACTGATCCGGCGGAACAAGCGATAACGCTGCCCGAAAGCGCGGCCGAAGGCAAGGGCTTGCACAGTGTCGAAGCCACGCTGCTCCTCGACGGAAAGCCGCTGCGGACGTACCGGTCCGGATTCTGGATGCGGGACTGGCAGTATTTGCTGTCTGGGCCCAAGTTGACGGTGGGCACTGACTATTTCGAGCTGAACGGCAAGCCGCTCCCGGTGGTCGGGACGACGTATATGTCCGGGGATGTTTCGCGGCTCTACCTCATGCTGCCGAACGCATACGTGTGGGACCGCGACATGGCGCAAATTCATGGGGCCGGACTCAACATGATCCGCACGGGATTATGGACGACCTGGCAACACGAGTTGGCTTCCGACGGGCAAATGAGCGAGGCCGCAATGCGATCGGTGGAGGCGTTTCTGATGTGCGCGCGGCACAACGATCTGCCGGTGCAGTTCAATCTGTTTGCGTTCTACCCGGACGAATTTGGCGGGGAAAACGGCTACCTCGATCCGGCCGCGCTCAACGCGGAATCGCTCTACGCTCAGTCGCTAGTGGAGCGCTTTCACGCAGTGCCGTTCCTGGCCTGGGATCTGATCAACGAGCCGAGCGCAAACAAGAACATATGGCACACCCAACCCGATTACGATCCTTTCGAGCAAGCGGCGTGGCGCAATTGGATCGCGGATCGCTATCCGGACCGCGCGAAGCTGCTGCATGACTGGGCTGAACCGTCGCTCGGAATTGGGCGTGATTTGCAGGCGCGTCCGACGGCCACGAGTATGGAGATGGCGGCCGAAGATCCACTCGCGCTCCCCAAGGCTGGTGCGTTTTCATCGGATTCGACGACGAGCGGCTTCAATCCGCTTAAGGATTACGACTACGCGCTCTTCACTCAGTCTGTGTTTACCGATTGGGTCAACAGGATGCGAACCCTGATTCGCAGCACCGGCTCGGAGCAGTTGATTACTGTCGGCCAAGATGAAGGCGGCGTCGCGGGACGCGTCTCGCCCGCGTTCTATTCGCCGCAGATCGACTTTACGGCGGACCACACATGGTGGGACTATGACGCGATCCTGTGGGCTTCGCTGGCGCCGAAACTTCCCGGCAAGCCAATGCTGATCCAGGAGACGGGAGAGCAGCGCAGGCTCACGATGGATGGCCAGTTGCGTTTCAGTGCGCAGGCGGAAGCGTGGCAACTGGAGCGAAAGATCGCGGTCGCATATGCGCAGGGGGCAGGAGCGCTTGAGTGGGTTTGGAACGTGAATGCCAACATGGCCAATGACAATGAAATCACCATCGGCGCCGTGCGCCCGGACGGCACGGAGAAGCCGGAGGCGGAGGTGCTGGCGGGCTACGCGGCGTTCGCGAACAAGAGTCCGCAGAGCTTCACCAAGATTGAGCCGCCGGCGGTAACGATGGTGACGTCGCAAGCGCTGCTGTATTCCAATTTGGGAGGTCTGGCGCTGGGTACGCAGAAACACGCGCTCCGCGCAATGGCGTACTGCGATCACACGCCGCTGCGCATGTTGCCGGAGAATCGACTGGCCGAGCTGGGAATGCCGAAGCTGGTGTTTCTGCCGTCGCCGCAGGGGCTAACCGACAAGGCATGGGGCGAGCTGCTGGATTACACCTCGCGCGGCGGAACGCTGCTGGTGACCGGCCCGGTCGATCGCGACGAGCATTGGCAGCCGGTGGACCGAACGATGGAACTGGGGGTGATGGCAACAGTCGTTCCGCTGGCGGTGCGTGGGTCGGATTTGACGTTGCCGAATGGGGATACATATCCGCTCGGATTTCCTGCCGACGTGCAGCAGACGGCGACATGGACCATGCGCTTCGCCGACGGAAAATCCGTGGAAATCATTCCTCATGGCAAGGGCCGAATTCTGTGGGCCGCAGATCCTGTGGAATTTGCCGAGGGATATACGGCGGTCGCTGCGCTGTATCGCTGGGCGCTGGACGAAGCCGGGCTGAAACCAGCATTCCGTGAAGTGGAGCGGCTGTCGCCGGCGGTGCTGGCGTTTCCCACAGTTCTGAACGACGCGGAAATCTACAGCTTCAGCAATGAGTCGCTCGATCCACAGACCGTAAACATTGTGGATGCGCTCACAGGCGCGCACATTCACTTCACAATGCAGGCGCAGCGTGGCGCGGTGCTGCTGTTGGACCGCAAGGGAGCGGCGCTGTCGAGCTACGGCGGGGCGGCAGTGGATGCGAAATGATCCGCTCGGAATGATCAGGTCAGAACCATTGTGGTCATCATTTCTAAAAATGCCTGATCTGCTGATTCGCGGTTGGGGCTTCGTCGGGAATTTGTGTCCGCTCGCCGGGGTGCTCGACGTGACTCTCGAGAGAGCGGCTGACGAGGTCGCGTGATCCAAGGCCGACCGCAAGCGCAAGGGTAAGAACGATTCCGCCAAACAAAATCCCAAACGCCAACTCGACGATATTTCCGCCTACCTGCAAATGGTCGAGCACCATGGCCGCCGTCAGCACAAGAACGAGCCACTTCACACCTAGAGAGAGAATCCTTGCATATTGCAACTGCGCGTTCACGGCGCTGATCAGGACTGAGCGGGCAAGAAATCTCGCGACCACGACGCCTGCGATCAGCAGTAGCGCGGCGCCGACGGCATGAGTCAGATACGGCAACAAGGAAATGGGCAAGGGAGCGCCCGTCGCATACGACGTATCGAACGCCGAAACACCAATGACGAGGCCGAGCAACACGCAGATCCAGAATGAGGCACGGGCGACGATCTCGGTCGGCGAGCTGGCCGGAGCCCAATCAGTGCCGCTCTTTGAGGCGATGCGAGCGTCGAACTTCACCCACGAAAGGCATCGGCGCAGTACCCAGGAAATCAGCACACCGGCAGTAGTGAACACCAGCAGCGCAACAAAGAACGCAAGAATTCCGGGCAGCACGGCGATGAGCAAAGCGAGCACCCGGTAAAGCGACTGGTGCAAAGCTTCGGACATGTGATGCCAGATCGACACGTCTTCGCTGTACCCCGTAAACGTGGTGATGTTTTGACTTGCCGCTTGCATCGAATTGTTGACCGTGTTTTGCATTGCATTCCCTCCTCGCCGAATTGACGCTTGGCGCAGGCGTGAACGGCGATTACGAGTTGAACCGGTCTGGCCAGCGCCATCGCGCCACCAGATACGGTTTGTCTGCTTCGAACGCAGCGGCAACTGCTTCAATGTGCCGCTCTGCCGGGGTCCCCGACGCCATTACATTGATATGGCTGGCGACCCATGCCAGATAAAGTGGGATCAGTACTCCCAAAAGGTGGCCCCGGTTGATCGTGCGGAGCCGGTGAGCAATAAGAAAGTCATAGACAATCCGCGCCCACAGACCGTCGGGCAACCTGAAGGCGGCGGGATCAAGCGTCGAGCAACGCCGGAGCGAAAGCATCGAATTAGGCGGCAGGACAAGCGACCAAATCTCCTGTAGATTCGCGTTGGCCAGTTGGAAAGCCGCAACCATGCGCGCAACATCCGTGGTTCCGTCGTTCAGGTCAACTTCAACCATCGGACGGCGTACTACGGGAGGCCTGCGAGGCCGCTGCCAAAGAGCCGCTTTCGCCTCGATATCGGCAAACAGCGATCCAGTCACCAAGGCGAGAATTGAGTTGACGTCGGGATCGGAGGGTTGGGGCATCGTGCGCGAACCCACATCGACTTCATCCGCTACGAAACCCGCGGCAATCGCTTCATTCACCGGCCACAGAAGCGCTTCATCCTGGTTGGCCGCGGAAATTGGTTCTGCCACGCTGGCAAGCCGCTCTGCCATCCTGGCCGACATACCAAGATCGATCGACAACGGAAAACGGACACGCGAAGCAAAGGCCGCTCGCGTCAGCGGGTAAAGAATGGCTGAGTTGATGAGACCGGCATGCGAAGGAAGTGAATAGTGCGGAACGGCCATGTCGATCGACGCACTTAGAACGGCATCGGCAAGGCTGCGAAGTGCAAGCGAGCTGAGCGAATCGGCCTCGGGACCGAGAATCAGAAATGCCTTTGCTCCATGTTCGCGGCCGTACCGCGCTGCATTCACAAAGTCGATTGGCTTAAGAGCCCATGCCGCGCTTGATTGCGGCGTTGCGACAATCCGCACACTCGAGGGAATATCGGCGGGCAATTCGTTCTGTGTCGCAACAACGAAGCTGCCGGGAGAAAATGCGGACCCGAGGTTCGCCAGAACTCCCTTGAAATGCTCAGGCGCCATGGGCGTGACAAGCACAAGCAGATCGGTCACCGTGTTTTCCGCGGTCTGGCTGTTGTCGGGAATTGGATTCGCTGTTGCCATCGTTCTCCGGTACAACTCTCAAGCGATCGAATTCGCTTGCCAACAGAAATTCTTCTCCGCCGAATCTTAATCCGCAGGCATCTCCTCAACCACACTGGCCGCCTGCAATTCAAGCCAGAAAAACGAATACGGAGCCAGCGTGAGCGCATAGGGTTCGTGCGTGATGGTCGGAAACCGAACGTATCCCAGCATCTCCACGGGTTCGCAGCCCACATAGCTTGTCAGATCGAGCGTAACCGGCTGCGCAAATCGGCTTAGATTGGCGACACAGAGCACCGTTTCGCGGAATCCGTCGCCTTGGTCCAGTTCGCGAAGGTAAGCAAGTATCTTGCGGTTCGATGGATTGAGAAACGTCAGGGTACCACGACCAAATACCTGAAACAGTTTGCGCAGCGCTATCATGTTGCGCGTCCAGTGCAGAAGGCTCGATTGATCGCTTAGCTGCGCTTCGACGTTCACAACCTGATAGCCATAAATGGGGTCCATCACCAGCGGCAGAAACAGTCGCGCAGGATCGCATTTTGAAAAACCTGCATTTCGATCCGACGTCCATTGCATCGGAGTGCGAACACCATTGCGGTCGCCGAGATAAATGTTATCTCCCATCCCGATCTCGTCGCCGTAGTAGAGAATCGGAGTGCCGGGGAAACTTAGCAGGAGGGAATTCAGCAGCTCGATGCGGCGGCGATTGTTGTCGACCAGCGGCGCCAGCCTGCGCCGGATGCCGACATTGATCCGCATCCGCGGATCGGCCGAATAGGCGAAGTACATATAGTCGCGTTCGTCATCCGTCACCATCTCCAGCGTCAGCTCGTCGTGATTACGCAGGAAAAGTCCCCACTGGCAGTTGTCGGGAATCGGCGGTGTCTGCGCCATGATGTCAATGATCGGGAGCCGGTCTTCCTGGCGAAGCGCCATGTAGACACGCGGCATGAGCGGAAAATGAAACGCCATCTGGCACTCGTCGCCGTCGCCAAAATAGGGGCGCACGTCGGCAGGCCACTGATTGGCTTCAGCAAGAATCAGGCGATTGGCGTAGCCCGCATCGATTGCCGAACGCAACGTCTTTACCACTGCATGAGTTTCAGGCAGGTTTTCGCACGAGGTTCCATCCCGCTCGCATAGGTAAGGGATCGCGTCCAAGCGAAGCGCGTCGACGCCCATATCCAGCCAGAACCGCATGGCCTTCAGCACTTCGTCAATCACCAAAGGACTGTCGAAATTGAGGTCCGGCTGGTGCGAAAAAAATCGATGCCAATAATAGGCTTTCGCGGTGTCGTCCCAGGTCCAATTCGATTTTTCCGTGTCGGTGAAGATGATGCGCGCGTCCTTATACCTTTGGTCGCTGTCTGACCAAACGTACATGTTACGTTCGGCCGAACCCGGAGGAGCCTGGCGCGCTGTTTTAAACCACGGATGCTGATCGCTCGTGTGATTCACCACCAATTCGATCATCACCTGCAATCCGTGAAGATGAGCAGCATCGAGGAACGCCTTGAAGTCGCCCAGTGTTCCATAGGCCGGATGAACGTCGGTGTAATTGGAGATGTCGTATCCATCGTCGCGTAATGGCGATGGGAAAAATGGCAGAAGCCAGATGCAGGTAATTCCCAGATCTTTCAAATATTCCAGGCGCGACAGCAGGCCCGGTAAATCGCCAATGCCGTCGTTATTCGAATCTGCAAACGCGCGAACGTGCAGCTCGTAGATAATCGCGTCTTTGTACCAGAGTGGATCCGATGTGCTTGCGATCTTCCTCACGCCTTCACTCTCCTGGAAAGAAGCGTGAAGCGCCAGCCGCCTGTGGCCGGCGCGACAACAATTCCATTACCAGCAACCCGGCGGATTTGATGACGGCCTGCCGCAATCTGACGGCGAACGTCTCCGATGACAACGCGCGTGCGACCATTGGGGGGAAGCAATGGCATGCGTTACCTCTACAGAATGCACAGCTGCCACGGATTGGCCGCAGGAACGTTGATGTTGGCCGCACACCGAACGCCAGGAGTTCACCACCAAGAGTCCGTAGCTGGGGCAACAGTGTTTATATAGATGCGCGAAAACGGGGTGGGGTTTCCTCAGGCCGCGCACGCAAGCACCCTTAAATGCCACATATTCTTGGGTTTCGCGCAAGGAAGCTCGGAACTTGATTTGACAGCCCAAGACCTTTCGCGCGGCTCTGCAAATCTTGTCGCCGTTCAATTCCCGCATCATTCCGGTGACCAGCGCTCCTGCTATGCCGCAACCGCGCGATCCGGAATCCGCTGAGCCTAAAGAGTCCGAGAATGATGGCTTCGACGAGTCTCGTAGACCGGTCGGGCAGAAGGGGTTACTTCCCAGCTGGCGACAAACCAGGCGTTACCCTGAGCACTCTTGAGTATTGGGTCTTAGAACGGGTGCAAATCATCGCGAGTGGAGGCAAGTGGGGGTATATTGGTTTGCAGCCGAAAGGCAAAACGGAAATCCCGGGTTAATGATCTGTTGGTGGTTCTTCGCAACGACTGAACTTTGCCTTGATAGGAGGCAGCGATGAGCGGTCGCCGTAACGCTGCGCGAGTCCTCGTCGCCTTCGGAAGCCTGGTGCTGTTTGCCGGCGCGGCACTTCATTCGATTCTGGCATATCCCATTGTCTCCGCCGCGTTGGCCGCGTCGAACCTGAGCCATTCACTGCAATCCGCCTTGCGAGCAGTTTTTCTTTTGGTGGCATGCGACTGGATCGCAATTGCGATTATCGTGCTGATTGCAGGCTTCACGGAAACCATGCTGCGCAGGATAGTGATTCTGTTCTGCGGTGCGGCCCTTCTGGTCCAGACGGGAATTATGTTGCGTTTCCTGGGCTGGTTTACGGGCAGTGAAATGATCGTCGCCGCCGGATTGTTGATTGTGAGCGCCGGCTTTGTCTTCGCCCCGAGTTCCACCACCTAATAGGGGGGGGCTTGCGACCAGGGGTTTCGGCAATCACAGTCGCCGGGCGCTGGCCCCCGGACTCTGGAAATCGATACTGAATCGCATTCTGCTGGAATCACCGCCAAACCGGAATGTATGGTCCGCCGCCGTTTTGCAAGCGGAAAAAGAGGATGACAGAATAGGTCTGCGCGAATGTATCCGGCCTTTGTTGGAGTAGCGAACTCCTAGCCTGAATGGAATGCGCTGCGCCCCCGTCCTTTTTAGTTACGCTGCCTTGCAGGCATTTTCCGGTTACAGGTTTCGGGAGCGCCGGGATCGACCGTTGTGCCATCTCATGGTTCGCCAGCAAACCTGGCAGGAATCTCAAATTCCAGAGCCGCCGCCGTTGGACTGCAGATGTGGGAATCGCGAAGCGATTTCCAAGCCTGGCGTTTGTGCCAGGCGTCATGTGCAGGCCATCAGGCTGCGATCACTTGTGGGGGGCGATAGGCCTCTCCTTTGTACAAAACCGCCCAGGCCATGCGGGCCATCTTGTTGGCTAGCGCCACGGTTGCCACCTGTGCGCGCTTGCGTGTGGTGAGCTGAGCCAGCCACGTACTCAGGCCGGCAGATTGCTTGGTTCTCTGCAGCAGCACGGAATGCGCTCCCTGCACGAAGAGCTTTCGCAGATATTTGTTGCCGCGTCTCTTGGTGCCGGTCAGCGTTTGCTTGCCTCCGGTGGAGTGCTCGCCGGGCACTACTCCCAGCCAGGCTGCAAACCCACGGCCCTTCTTGAAGGCTGCCCCGTTGCCGATGGCTGCGATCGTGGCCGTGGCAGTGATCGGCCCGATTCCGGGGATCGCGACCAGGCGTGTGCAGGGTTCAAGTTCGCCGGCGATGCGCACGATCAGCTTGTCGGATTCTTCGACCTGCCGGTGCAGGTACTGCATCTCCAGCCGCAGTTGCGTCAGAAGTACCCGCAATGCACCGGACAGCTTGTTGTCCGGGTCTTCCAGGATCCCTGGCAGGGACTCTTCAATATGATGACGCCCTTTGCGGATGGTGATGCCGCGCTCCAGCAGCAAGCCGCGAATCTGGTTGATCACCGAGGTGCGGCGACCCACCCACCGCTCGCGCACCCGGTGCAGCGACTGCAGGTCGAGCTGGTCATCGGTCTTGATCGGCACAAAGCGCATCGAGGGGCGGGTTACAGCCTCGGCGCATGCCTCGGCGTCGATGTAGTCGTTCTTGTTCGTCTTTACGTACGGCTTCACATACTGTGCCGGCATCAGGCGCACATCGTGCCCCTGTTCCCGCAGAGCACGGCCCAGAAAATGAGATCCTCCGCAGGCCTCCATGCCAATCAGGCACTTAGGAAGGTTCGATGTAAAACGCAGCAGCTGTGTCCGCGAGCCCTTCTTGCGAACTACAACTTCGCCCCGTGCGTTGACGCCTACAAAGTGAAAAACTGT
>Ga0187890_10000014_pt1 | contig 135067 bp, 113 predicted proteins | sample June2016WEW_21_1_FD_133005 | JGI IMG/M metagenome (GOLD analysis project Ga0187890, IMG submission 133005) | Peatland microbial communities from SPRUCE experiment site at the Marcell Experimental Forest, Minnesota, USA - June2016WEW_21_10 | ecosystem: Environmental > Terrestrial > Soil >... | reverse complement strand
ACCTTGTCGCGCGCCGTCATCCAATGGCCGCGCTTGTTCCAGACCAGCGGGCCGAGCTCGCGGATCTCGCGCAACACGGGGTAAGGCTCGTTGCACATCTGCGACGAAGTGAAATCGATATCTGCCACCGGCGCCCCTGGCGGCGGGCTAAAGCTCGGTTGGCTCATCCCTCGGTTCCCACGTCATCGACCAGTTCAATCGCAGCGACCGGACAGGCCGCTGCAGCGTTCCGCGCGGCGCCCAGCTGGGAAGCACTCAGGCGTGTTACTCGGGCCACCACGACTCCCTTGTCGTCCTGACCGAACAGCTCAGGCGCGACGAGGGTGCAGTTGCCGCTGGCGATGCAGTTACTGGGTATCGTCCTGATCTTCTTGGGCAACGAGGTCACGCTTTTGCTCATGAATTCACGGCCGAGCTCGCCAGGCGATAATCAAACCAGCCGGCGGAGATGTCTTGACCGTGCGGGACAGTCGTTGTCGTCGAGGCGGGAAGGCTGGCGCGGCGCCCGCCGCGCCAGCCTCGACCGAGAAATTCTCGGCAAAACCTCTAGTGGAACTTGACCTGGATTTCGCCGCCTACGATACGGGGATCGCCCCAGAGAGCATTACCGCCCAAGGCCGAGATGGAAGCGAACGTGTAATACGCCCGGTCGAATACATTGTTGGCATATACGGAGAACTGATAGCGATCGTCCGCTGTCTTGACGCCGATTCGAAGGTTCGTGAGCCAGTACTCCGGAATGAACCCGTCGGGCACGCCCGGATAGACGGTGTACGTGGTGGTGACATCGCTGATGTAGGCGGTCTGCCAAGTCCCCGTCAGGTTCAGGTTCCCGGTGATCGGCTGATCGAGCCCCGCCTGGAAGGCCATTTGCCAGCGCGGTGAATTGATCATCCGCTTGCCATCGAAGTTGAAGGTAGCCAGAACCGCCCCGTCCTCGTTTGAAAAGGTTCGATACTTGGCTTCCAGATAGGCGACGTTGGCGCTCAGCGTCAGGGGCCGCATGACTCGCCAGGCCACGCTTCCCTCGGCGCCGTAGGTTTCGGCCGTTCCCGCGTTGATGATCGCTTCGATCAGCGCCGGATGGGTAGAGTTGCCGGCCGTGGTGTACTGCAGGCCGTTATAGTCGTTGTAGAAGACAGCCGACGTTACCTGCACGTGGTGATCCAAGAGCTCGTTCTTGAAGCCGGCCTCGTATGTATTGACCTGCTCCGGTCCGAACACCTTGCCGAAATCGCTCGGGAAAAGGGTCGGCGGCACGACGGGGTTCACACCGCCGGCTTTGAAGCCCTTGGCGTAGCGGACATAGACATTCCCGCCGCCGTCCAACGCATAGCTCAACGTGGCCGACGGCAAGTATCTCTTGGCATCAATGGAAGACGTCGAGTTGATCGGGTTCGTGAAGTTCGCCTCGTTGGTCTCATGGATCCAGCGCAGCGACGTCGTGAAGTTCAGCTTGCTGGTGATGTCGTAGCCAACCTGTCCATAAACGGAGTAGTTGTCGACGAGGTCGGTGGACTGCACGTAGGTATTGATTCCTGCCCCGGCGAGGGCGGGAATACAACACAGGGGCGGAAACAGCACATTGGTCGTCTTCCCGAGAGTGTGGTCCCTCAAATAGGTGGCTCCTCCCAGGAAGTGGAACGGGCCGTCACCCGTCGAGATTGCACGTAATTCCTCGTACAGATACCACTTGGAATTGTCCACGGTCGGTATGTCGACGGTGATCGGGCTGGCGTAGTTCTGCGTGTACAGGGTCTGTTGCTGGCGATAGGAGGCAATGTTCGTGATGTCGACACCGGGCAAGCTCCACTCGGGCCGGATCGAGAGACCGTAGTCGGTCAGCCAGTCGGCCGCAAACGTTGAGTTGTAATTCGTGAAAGCGTGGGTTGCGGGCTTGTAGAACCCCGGCGGAAGATCGACGGTGATGCCGAACGCCCCCAAAACCGCAGTGTCATACGCTTGCGAATAGGCGGGCGTCTGCAAGAACCACTGATCGCCCTGGGAGTCGTGCTTCTGGGACCAATCGGCGTCCACCGTCACCTTGAAATTCGGTGCCAGCTGCAGCCGCACCTTGCTGTCGCCCGCCCAGAAATCCTGGTTTCCGTAGCCACTTTGCGGGTTGATCGCCGAGTTGAAAAAGGCCGCAGTCTGTGCGGGCGTTACCACGCCCACGGTGCCTAGCAGAAAGCCCCCGCCATCGGGGAACATCGCGGCCGTGAGCGGATTGGGCGATTGGAGGTTCTTCACGTAGTTATCGTGCGAATCGCGCTGGAACGCAACATTCCAGGCGATGACGTCGTTGATGGGCAGGTTGCCGTAAAGTGCCACCTCGAGGGTGTTCTTCTCGCCATACGAGACGCGTGAATCGGCTTCCGCGGTGTCGCTGGGTTGACGCGTGATGATATTGACGACGCCGCCGGTGGCGTTACGGCCGTAGAGGCCGCCCTGGGCGCCCTTCAGCACTTCGACCCGGTCCACATTCACGAAGTTGTTGACCAGCGAACCGTAGATGCGGGGCACATCGTCGATATTCGTCAACACCGAGGGGTCGGCGCCGACAAAGATGTTGTTGCCGATCCCGCGCAGATAGATTTGGGTATACCCCACGCCGTTGTCCGTATAGAAGCCGGGCGTGGTGAATTGCAATGAAGAAATCTGTGCGATGCCGGAAGAGACCAACTGCTCGCCGGTTGTGGCTGAGATCGAAACGGGAACGCGCAGCACATTTTCCGACTTACGTTGCGCCGTGACCACGATTTCCTCGAGGCCGCCGCTGTCCGACCCCTGCCCGGACGATGCCGGCGCCGCCGCCTGCTGAGCCGAAACCGGTGCCGCCATCACCAAGGGCAGCGCCGCCAACAAGCAAGGCACCCACAGATGTCGTCCAATTCGCGCCACCATATTTCTCCCCCCGAGCCTTATATTTGTCGGTCATATTCGATACGCCGGCTCCACGGTCGAATATGCACTTCGCGTTCTCCTATTTGAGGACCGTCAGGTGCGGATATCTTGATCTTATGAGACAGATCGTTGACAGGCCAGCGCAGGCCCCTTAAAGCTGCGGCACGCCGGCAACACCTGCTCGGAAAAGAGGCGCCAATGCTCGCTGATCCGGTCCGCGGTAACCACCGGATCCTGGGGCATCGCGAAGCGCAGCACCAGCTGCTCAACGCCCGCGGCGGCGAACACCGCGATATCGTCCTGCAACTCCTCGACCGTGCCGATGAATCGCTGCCGCCCGTCGGGCGCGCGGCCGGCCTCTGGAATGTACTCATAGTCGCTAGGTGCCTGGATTTTCTGGGAGAAGGCCTGCGGTGGCGATTCACCGCGGGCCAACAGCCGGGTCTGCGCGCAGCTATACGAGAAGGTAAAGGGGCGGCTCGTGAGGCCCTCGCTCTCGCGGATCTGATTGATGCGCGCGCGCCCCCGCGCATAGACCTCGGGCGAGGTGAAGAGCGGATGCCAACCATCGCCCAGCCGCGCGGCGCGCTCGATCGCACGCCTGTGGTTGCCGCCGACCAACAGAGGCGGCGGCCGCGCCGGGATCGGCCCGAAGTACATGTCATCGAAACTGACCCATTCGCCGTGATACGACACCGCGCCGCGGCCCTCAAATAGCAACCGCAGGACTTTGAGGCATTCATCGGTCATGGGACCGCGCCGTTCGAAGGGCGCGCCCAGCGCCTCGAACTCGCCTTTCAGGAATCCGACACCCAGACCGAGCATGAGCCGGCCAGAGGAGAGCTCGGAGGCCGTCGCCGCCATTTTTGCCAACAAGATCGGATTGCGGTAGGGGGCGACCAGTACGTCCATGCCGAAAGACAATCGGTCGGTCATGCCCATGCCGAGAATCGCGCAGCTCAGCGCCTCATACCAATGCGGGTCGGTTTGCCGTACGGCATAGCCCGGCACGATGAGGTGATCGCCGAACCACACAGAATCGTAGCCCAGCCTCTCTGCATCGCCGATGAGTCGGCGGATCACGCCGGCGTTTCCGTAGTGATCGTAGGTGGGGATGACGACCCCGATCCGCATCTTTGGCCTTAACGCCCTCGCCGGCTCACCGAATCCGTCACTCACGCCGCCGCATTGATCCATCGCGCCGGCGAGACCTCGAAGCTGCGTTCGACGTCGCCGACCACCGCCTCGACGTGCAGCGAGCGGCCGGTTTGCGGGTCCAGCCAGGTGCGGTACCAGATGTCGGGGCCGTCCATGTCGCCGCGGCGCTCGATGAGGGTCGGGCAGCCCTCCGTCCAATGGTCCGGCGCGCGTGCGAGCGGCGCCCCGCTCTGCTCGGCAACCGCAATCGCGCCCCGCTGCAGGACCCCCGGATAAATCGGCTGCGCGGCACCCACGATTTCGACGTCCGCAGCGGATAAGGGCTTGCGAGCGGGCTGGGCTCGGTTGAGTCGGTCCCGGCGCATCTCCTCACGCAGTGCAGCGGTGGCCTGTGGGTCCCCGACCGCCACCCCATAGCTGCGCCGCGCGACCTCCGCATCGAATCGTCCATGGGCGACATCGCGCTCGACGGCTGCCGCCTCTCGGTCCAGCGGATCTCCGTAGCCTCCGCCGCAGGCCATCCGCATCTCGTACCAATCGCCATCGCCCACCAGGGCCCCGGTGGTCGCGAGCTCGAGCATCCGGGACGAGCCGTCGCCGCGGTGCACGATCAATTCGTTGCAGGCCCCGGGCCGTCCGCCCGCGAGTCCTTGAAGCGGCAGCCAGCGCCGCATGCCGAAGATGGTACCGACGATTTCGCCGACACCATGCGGACGGAAGCTGAATTGATTGCCCCCGCCTGCGCGGAACCGGCCTGCGCCGTCGGCGCCGCCCCGCGAGCGGCGCTCGAGGAACAGCAATGGGAACCAGCTTTCCAGCACTTCGATGTCCGGAAAGGAGCCTTCCACAGGAGGCCCGACCCAGTCGCGGCCCAAATCGTTGCCGTCGCGCATGCTGCCCGCCGACCCGCCGGACCACAGTCCGTCCATCGTCAGGAACGCATCCGGTTTTCCTGCCGCATCCGTCCAGGACCAAAGCTGGGTCGCGATCGCGGAATCCCAGCCGGCGCCGCCGAGATAGCCATGCTGCTCGGCGTCGGGTGATGCGCCGAGGGCGAGCGTCAGCGCCTGCATGGCCACGCCGGCAGCATTCAGCCCGACATGCATGTGGGCGGCCCCGATGGGCGCAGGGGGCTTGGCGTTGACAATCGATCCTTCGGGACAGCGAATCGTGATGGGCGCGAACAGCCCGTCGTTGAACGGCAGATCGGGTGCGATTCGGTTTGCCAGCATCACCACGAGCTCCGCGGCGATGATATGGGGCTTCGAGTTGAAGAAGCGCTTGCATTGGGGCGACGCGCCTTCGAAGTCGTAGATCATCCGGTCGCCCGTTACCGTCAACGCACACGGGATTTTGTAAAATTCCCTGCGATATTCCGTCCACGATGTCGCACGGTACGTGCCGTCGGCGATCGCCGAGATCCGGCGCCGCATCTGCTTCTCCGACAGATCGCGAATGGCGGCAAGACTGGCGATGAATGCATCGATCCCGGTCTGCTCGACGACCTGTGTGATGCGCTCGGAGGCCATGTGCGCGCCCGCCACCAGCCCGCGCAGATCCATCTCCACGAGCTCGCACATGCGGATGTTGGTGCGTAGCAGATCCCACACGTCGCTGACTTCCTCGCCGGCGCGGAACAGCCGCACGGAAGGCATGCGGAAGGCTTCCTGATAGCATTCGGTCGCGTCCGGCGCGAACGATCCGATCACCATCCCGCCCATGTCCATCAAATGCGCAGAAGCGCCCGCCCACGCGACCAACCGGTCCCCCACATAGATCGGCTGCTGCAGCATGACGTCCTGGGGATGCAGCCCGCCGCCGTTGTGCGGATCGTTGGACAGGAACACATCGCCCGGGTGGATCGCTTTGCCGTAGCGCGCAAGCGTCGAGCGCACCGCATGTGCCGCAGCACCATAGTGATAGATCACCGGTCCCGCTCCGATGATGAGGCCTCCCTCGGCATCCAGCAGCGTGACCGAAAAATCCTTCGACTCGGTGATTGCGGGAGAGACCGCGGTCTGCTCGATGGTACGACAGGCCTGCTCGCCGACCGCCTCGAGACGCGAGCGCAGAACCTCGAGATCGATAGGATCAATATCAGTGCCGATCATGATTGCATCTCCATGAGCAGTGTGCCTTGCCGGTTGACCGCCGCCGTGGCGCCCGCCGGTACCCAGATCGTCGTGTCGCGTGCATCGATCAATGCCGGTCCGCGAAGCGCGTGGCCGGGGCGCAGCCGATCGCCGTCGAACACTGCGATGTCTTCGCGACCGGCATCACCGCGCTCGAGCCGGACCGAGCGGCGGCGGGCGATCGGCGCCGGCGTTCCCACCGTCACCACGTCCTCGTTGGTCGGCGATAGCACCGCCTGCGTCGTGCGGCCGATACCGACGGCGCGGATGGTCGCGAGCTCGATCGGCGCGCCGAGAGCCAGAGCGCCGTGTCCGTAACGGCGCGCGTATTCGGATCGGAACGCGCCGAGCAGCGCATCGACCGAGCCCGCATCGAAGCCGCCGGCAGGCAACGGCATGGCGATCTCCGAAATCTGTTTCGAGAAGCGCAGGTCCGCCTCGAAGTAGACGCTGCGATCGGCTTCGCTCACGCCGTCCGCGGCCAGATCATCGAGCACGCTGCGGGACAGATCCACGCTGATTCTTGCCACCACGGCTGGGTCGACCGGGAACAGCGCCACCATCGAATGGATGCGTTCGCGCCGTATGTCCGTGGTCGCGGCACCAAAGGCGGAAAGCACCGACGCCAGCTCGGGCACCAGTACCTTCTTTGCGCCCACCGCCAGCGCGATATCCGGCGTGAAGAGGGCGCCCGAGCCACCGAAGCTGATGAATGCCTGCTCGCGAAGGTCGAGGCCCAGCATGCCGGTGCGTCCGCGGGTCGCTTTCACCATTCCTGCAAGTGCCAGGCGGCGAATACCCCAGGCGGTCGATTCGGCATCCATGCCCATGCGCTCGCCGAGCGCCGCGCATGCGGCCCGCGCAGCGGCCGCGTCCAGTTTGAAATCGCCGCCGAGAAACCGATCGGGATCGATGTAGCCCAGCACGACCAGCGCATCGGTCACCGTGGCGCACGTGCCGCCGCGCCCGTAGCACGCGGGTCCGGGTATCGAGCCCGCCGATTGCGGACCGACGCGCAGCAGCCCGCGCGCATCGATCCAGCCGATGGAGCCGCCGCCGGCGCCGATCGATTCGACATCGACTTGGCGTAGCGCCGTCCACATGCCCATCACTTCGCCGCGGGTGCGGCTCGCCGGCTCGCCGTTGACGATGACGGATACATCGAACGATGTGCCGCCGACATCGCAAGTCACGACGTCGCCGATCCCGGCGGCCTTGGCCACGGTCACGCACGCGGCAACCCCCGCTGCAGGCCCGGATGCGGCAAGCCCCAAGGGCCGATGCTTCGCCTCGGCGATGCTGATCGATCCGCCTTGCGAATGGACCAGCAACACCGCGGGCTTGAGGCCCAGCGATGCGAGCTCGGCGGCGAGCTCGTCGATGCCGCCAAGCGCTCCCGAGACGTAGGCATTCAGCAGCGCAAAACTGGTGCGCTCGAACTCTCGCGCGGCGGGATGCAGCAGTCCGGCCGACAGCACGATGAGGTCGGGATAAATGCGGCGCGCGAGCGCGGTCACTTGTTCCTCGTGGATGGGATTGCGAAATCCCCATAGGAACGAGACCACCAGCGCCTCGATCTTGCCGCGCTCCACGAGGCGTCGGATCGCAAGCTCGGCTTGGGTCGCATCGAGCGGCGTCACGATCCGGCCCTCGCGGTCTATGCGCTCCGTCACTCCCGCGATCGTGTCGAGATCGATGATCGAAGGCGGTGTGACGAGCCAGCCCTCATCGTCAATCACGCGACTGCCGCGCGCAAAGGGAATCATCTCCTCGAAACCTGCAGTTGTCACGAGCCCGACGCGCTTGCCGGTGCGCGCCGCGAGCACGTTGGTGATCGCCGTGGTGCCGAGCCCGAAGCGCGCGACTTTGGGCATGGTGACCCGCAGCGACTCTCCGCGCCGCTCAGCCGCCAACGCGGCGGCGGCGAGTACGCCCTTGCCGATCTCTCCCGGTGTTGTCGGTGACTTGGCGCGCCACACGCGGTTGCCTTCAGTCAGCACGCAGTCGGTGAAGGTGCCGCCGACATCGATACCGAAGCAGAGTTCGGCCGCAGCCGCCATATCACCTACCCCACGCAGAATTTGCGGCCACCCGACAGCCGGCCGCGGTCACTCGAGCAACTATAAGATGCGGCCTCAATCGAAACTTGATCCTGGGCGACAGGGCGGCCGGCGCCTGGTTTACAGGCGAGGAGCGGCGCACGCGCCGCCCCAGGATCGCCGGGGATTATGCGCCTTCGCGAACACGATTGCCCTCAGCGGAACGCCGGGATCACCTTCTTCGCGAAGAGCTCGGCGTATTTGGCAAACCTCGGCAAGGGCAGCCCCGGCGGGACGGTCATGCAAAAGCTTTCCATCGTCGGCGCGGCATCGAGCCTCTGCCGAAGGAAATCGATCGCCGCCTGAGGCGTCAGCACCCGAACCGCGCCGCTTTTTTTGAAGGTCTCGAAATCCATGGGCTGCATGGCCCAATCCGTTTCCGCATGCCACTTCGCATAGGTGTTGATCTGATAATGGTAATAAGGCGCGGTTTCTTCGAACGCCTCGTCCGGATCCTCGGCAACGAGAAGCCACATATCGGACACGAGGTCGAAGCGCCCCGCGCCGCCCGCCTTTCCGGCGGCGATCAATTCCTCCACGTAGGCGGCGTAATTCTCGATGGCACCGATGAATCCGGAGCCACGCAGGGCCGCGCGTCGAATTCCGGGTCGCGAGAGCCCGCCGATCAAAATCGGTATGTGCGGCTTTTGCAGCGGCAGAGGCGCGATGCGCGCCTTTTCCAGGTTGAAAAATTCTCCCTTGAACGTGACAGTCTCACCGTCCCACAGCCGCCTCACGATGTCGAGCAGCTCATCCGTGCGCCTTCCGCGGCTCTTGAAATCGATGCCGAAAGCATCCGTCTCCGACTTAAGATATCCGATCCCGACGGCAAGTTCGGCACGGCCCATGGAGAGCACATCAAGGGCCGCCATGTCCTCTGCCAGGCGCAGCGGATGATAAAATGGCGCAAGCGCGACGCCCGTGCTGATGCGCAGCTTCTTGGTTCGGGCCGCCACCGCCGCGCCGATCATCAGCGGCGAGGCCAAGAATCCGTCCTCGGTACAATGGTGTTCCGGCAACCATGTGATCTCGAAGCCGATCGTCTCGCACCAGGATATGAACTCGAGAGACTCGGCGTAGATCTCCTCCCAGCGCCTCGACCAGATTGCGGGATTCCTGAAATCGAGCAGATAGCCGAAGCGCAGGGGTCTCATGCCGGCATCGCCAGCATCCGCTTCACATCCGCGGGCGTCGCGATCTCGCACCCGAGCTTCGTCGCAAGCCGAACGATTCTGTCGGCGACCTGCCAGTTCGTCAGTCCCTCATAGGCATAATCGCCGAGCCCGACCGATATGTGGCCGCCCTTGTCGATGATCATTTCGGCGAGACACGCGATATCGTCGCCTGCCAAGGTGGCGCCCCACTCGATGGGCACGGATTCGGGCAGGAAGTCGAGGTAGGCGTTGAGACCCTTGGCCGTGCCCGGATGCACCGCAAGAAACGCCCGATCGCTGCTCATCGTGAAATTCATGAAAAGCGGCGGCTCGACAAAACCGGCGATCACGAAGGCCGCCACCCATCGCAGCATCGGAACGTTCCATATCTGCAAATAGGGCTTGATGCCAAGCCGCGCCAACGTCTCCGCGAATTGCTTGAGCGTGCGCGTCGTGTTGACGTAGATGGCCTCATCGCTGCGAAACGATCGCCGGGCGGTATCAAAGGTGTCGATATTCGACGTTCCCATGTCGAGCGGGACGAAATCAGGGCGATAACCCTGCTCCGACAATTTGACGATATGCGCGATGCGATCGTCAGCCGAGGCCACCCTGTCCGGCCCGCCAAGGGTCGTGTGAATCAGGATGTCCGAGCGTTCGCGGATTGCGGCGACGGCTTCGCGGTAGGCTTCCGAACCGAAGGCCGGAGCACCATCAGACTTGCGCGCGTGAAAATGGATGATCGATGCCCCGGCCTCCCGACATCGCAGCGCATCTTCCGCGATTTCGCCCGCCGTCCAGGGCACATGCGGATTTGCGTCGCGCATTTCAAATTCGTTGGCGCGGATCTCGACGATGAGTTTCTTCGTCCGCGGCACTTCGTTCTTAGGTATTCCAAACCGGCCGCGGCACCCGGCGCCGTGACAGCAGCACATCCACCGCGGGGCCGACTTCGGCCGGCGCCCAGCGGCGCTGGCGGTCGATCATGGGGCCGAAATCCCAGCCCTCCTCGAGCGCGATGAGGCCGCCGCCCACCTCGAACACGCAGCCCGTGACATGGCTCGAACGTTCTGACCCGAGCCACACGAGCAAGGGCGCGACATTCGCCGGATCCATCGCATCGAAGCCGTGCTCAGGCTTGGCTATTTGAGCGGGCCAGAACTCCGACGTCATACGCGTGCGAGCGGTCGGAGCCACGGCATTCGCGGTGACTCCGTAGCGGCCGAGCTCGGCAGCCTGCGTGAGAGTGAGCGAAGCGATGCCGCCCTTCGCCGTCGAGTACGACGCCTGACCGGCGGCACCCTGCAAGCCTGCGCCGCTCGACACGTTGATGATGCGCGCGGCAACCGGCCGCCCGGCGACATGCTCGGCGTGCCAGTACTCGAGCGCGCGGCGCGCCACGCAGAAATGGCCGCGCAGGTGCACGCGGATCGTACGGTCCCAATTCTCGAGCGGCTCCTCCTCGAACGGGAACAGGCGCAGAATGCCCGCGTTGTTGACGACGACGTGAAGCGCACCGAAGGCGTCGAGCGCGGTACGGATCAAGCGTCCGGCGCCATCCCAGTCGGCGATGTCGTCGTGATTGGTAATCGCTTTGCCGCCGGCCGCCTTGATCTCTCGGGCGAGAGCCGCGGCAGCCTCGCGATCGGTCGCGCCGCCGAGATCGTTGACGACGACGTGCGCGCCTTCGGCGGCGAAGCCGAGCGCATACTCTCGGCCCAGGCCGCGCGCGGCCCCGGTGATGATGACCACGCGGCCGTCACAGATGCCCATCAGGAGAGCTCCAGCGGGCGCCCGATTCGGCTTGCATCGAGCGCGGCGTACAAGGCCGGTGCGGCGCGTGCGGTCCAGTTCGGCGACATACCGGACAGCCGCCTCGCGACATCGTCGATATCGATGCCGTAGAGCGCCGCCGCATTACGACTGAGGATCATGTCTTTCGTCTCCGGCGTGAGCGGTGGATAGCCAAACTTCTCCTGCATGTCCTCGGGAATGACGAACGCACGGAATGCGTCTATCAGGGACTGCGGCGAGCCATACCAGGTGCTGTCGGTACCCCAAAGGATGCGCTCCGCGCCGAACTGCTTGAGGAGCTTGCCCATGATGTGGGCAGCCTCGATCGGACGGCGCAGCATCATGAACCAGGTACTGCCCAATTCGCAGTAAATGTTTCCGCCATGACCGATGCCGGCCGCGCGAGCGCTCATGATCAGCCGATCGACGCCCTCCGGTTGATCTTCGCGCAGCGCCCCTTCCTGGCCGTCGGGATTGCGCTCGTAGCCCGAGTGGTAAACGATGAAGCGGATGCCCGGAAACGCTTTTGCCGCCGGGCCGATATCGCGAGGCGATGTCGACTTCATGGAGGCGCCCGGAATCGGTCCGCCGAGTCCTTTGTGAGTGCAGACGATCCGCGGGCCGCCGCAACGCATGACCTGCTCGAGAAAGGGAAAGCCGATCTCTTCATCGTCGAGGTACCACCCCCCTTCGGGGGCGGCCTTGGTCGGCGGCCCGTACATGGTGTAGACCTTCCACGCCGACGGCTTCAGCATGTTGACGTGATCGGACATCCGGTCGATCTCCTCGCGGCCGAGATTCGGATGAATGATCGTATGGCTGAGCAGCCGGCCGGTGCCTGCATAATGTTCGACGACTTCGCGCACGGCGGCGATTTGACCGTTCTCGAGAATATTCTCCCCGGGCTGCCCCGGCGTCGAGGTGAGCAGCGCGACGGCCGTCTCGCTCGCACCGAACACGAGCGCCGCCCACATCGAGGCATTGACCATCCGCGCATCCATGCCCTCGCCCCAGCGATCAGGGTCGACGAGCGAGTTGAAGGTCGACAGCGCGCTCGCCATCGGTCCCGCCCAGAGCTTCTCATCGACGATGTGGGTCTGTACGTCGATCACGGGCGAGCGGCCTGCGAATGAGGCGGCAGCCGCGGCCTCGTCGGCCGCGGCGTCACGGTGCAATCGATAAAAGGTCGCGCCGTGCGCCCGATTCAGCAGTTCCAAGCTGAGCGCGGTGGCGCGCCGGTCGTAAGCGAACGGCGCAACCGGAACGTTGAGCCGCTGCGCGATACCGGATAGCCGCTCCCCTGCCTCGAGCGCCACCGCACGCTGGGTCGCGTCATAGGGCACCGCCGCATATTCGTCGCTATGCAGCTGACGCAGGAGCTGGGGCAGGAAGCGGAACATGCAGCGGGCTCCGGCAGCGAACCGTTTATCGGCGCGCGGTCATGCGGCGGCCGCACCGGCGTGCTGCCGCGGCGACTGCCGGCCGCGGATGAGGCGTCCGGGCCGTTCGTCGGTCGCCTGGCCGTTGCGTGCGATCACGCGTCCGTTGACGATGGTCGCGACGTAGCCATCGGCCGTTTGGTGCAGCCGTTTACCGCCGGCAGGCAGATCGGTGACCACGTTGGGCTTGTGCAGCGACAGCTTGTCGTAATCGATCAGGTTCAGGCTGGCGCGATACCCTTCCGCAACCAGACCCCGATCCTCGAGACCCATGAGCAACGCCGGCTCACGGGTCAGCCGATGCACCACATCCTCGATCGTGAGACGGCCGTGCGATCGGTCCCGCGTCCAGTAGCTGAGCGCGAAGGTCGTGAAGCTCGCGTCGCAGATCATGCCGTAGTGCGCACCGCCATCGCCGAGCCCCAGCACGACGTTGCCGCTGCCGAGCATCTCTTCCATCCAGTCGAGGCTGCCCGTCTCGTAATTGCCGATGGTCAGCATCAACAGGGATTTCCCGTCCTCCTTCAAGAGTTCGTCATACGCGACCTCGCCGGGTGTGCGGCCTTGCGCACGCGCGAGCTCGGCCATGCTCTTGTCGAGACCCGGCTCGTAATCGACCGTGCGACCGGTCGCAAAAATGCGATCCCAGCGCCGCACGAAGCTCACCAGCGGATTGGTCGGATCCGTGGGCTCCTCGCTCAGGATGGCGCGACGCAGTTCGGGGTCGCGCATTCGCGCGACGCGCTCGGCGAGCGGCAAATCCTTGATCTTGAGGTAGCTCGGCGTCATGCAGAACGGTTGGGCGCTGACGCTCAGGCCGAGCATCATGCCGACGGGGCGCGGCAGGAGCTGCGCCTTGATGTTGACGCCGGGTTCCTCGTTGGCCTCGTCGAGCAGTGTCAAACACTCGCGCCATTTCGGGAACTGCGGATGGGTGTAGGTCAGCGGGCGGCCGGCGACCGCCGCGAGGCGCCGCAGCAGCGGCATCTGCTCCGCGAACGGCGCGTATCCCGCGTTCGTCACGATTTGGAATACCCCTTTATCGGCCGCCCGCAATTCCTGTGCGATCTCGACCAGCTCGGCTTCTTCTGCGTCGAAGGTGGGGATCAATTCCCCGCTCGAGGAGCGGTGCGCCGCCAACCGGGAGGTGCCGAAGCCGAGCGCACCCGCCTCGAGCCCCTCGCGCGTCAGTTGCCGCATGGCGGCGCGGTCGGCGGCGCTCGCGGGTTCGCGCCGTAGGGCGCGCTCACCCATCGTGTAGACGCGAATCGGCGAATGAGGAATCAGCACGCCGACGTCGATGTCATGCTCGCGCCGCTCGATTGCGTTGAGATAATCGGGAAAGCTCTCCCATTCCCAGGTCAGCCCCTCATCGGTCACGGCGCCGGGGATGTCCTCCACACCCTCCATCAATTTGATCAACGCCTTGCGATCCTGCGGACGGCAGGGGGCGAAGCCGATGCCACAATTGCCGATGACCACGGTGGTGACGCCGTGATCCGAGGACGGCGCGACTCGATCCGACCAGATCAGCTGCCCGTCGTAGTGGGTGTGAATGTCGACGAAGCCCGGCGTGACCAGGAGTCCTTCTGCCTGAATCTCCTGCTTGCCGCGACCCGGCACGCTGCCGGTCGCGACGATCCATCCGCCCTGCACGGCGACGTCGCCGACGAAGGGCGCCGAACCGGATCCATCGACGATGGTGCCGCCGCGAATCACCAGATCATAAGTGCTGTCGGACACGCTCATCTCCTTATCACTGCTTCGGCCTTTCGGCCGTGTTCCAGACCAGAGGCAACTTCACGCACGCGAGCGCAAGGCCCAATCGATATTCCGGCTGGGCCGCAGGATCGCAGCGCACATTCGGCATCCGCGCCAGCCACTCCTCGTAGAGTATCTTGAGCTCCAGCCGGGCGAGATGCGAGCCGATGCAGCGGTGCGGGCCGGAGTTGAACGTGAGGTGCACCTTGTTCTCGCGATCGAGCTCGAACCGATCCGGTCGGGGAAAGACCTTGGCGTCGAAGTTGCATGCCGGCAGCAACAATACCACGCGCTCCCCGGCCTTCAGACGCACCCCGCCGAACTCGGCGTCGCGAGTCACCGTCCGCGGCGGCGTGGGCACCCCGAACTTGCGCAGGAATTCTTCGATGGCATCGGGAATGCGCGCCGGCGTCGCCCTCAATCGATCCTGCAGGGCAGGATCGCCGGCCATATGACGCATGCTGTGTGCCATCACGTTCGCCACGGTATCGAGCCCGGCGGCAAACAGCAGCATGCAGTAGCCGTGCATCTCCTCAATCGTCACCGGCCGGCCGGCGATCTCGCTGTCGAGCAGGCGGCTCACGAGATCGTCCTCACGCCGGATTTGCCGAGCCTCGATCAGCTCTCCCATCATGCGCCGGATGTTCTCGTAGCAGCGGGCGCGCGGCGCTTCCTCGGCAGCCATCATGTCGACGATCCAGCGCCGGAACTCGGCCAGCCGCGATACGTCCATGCCCATGAGCCGCATGAAAATGACGATGGGCAGCGGCTCCGAGATCGCCTCGACGAAATCGCAGCGGCCATCGTCGGCGATCGACTCTATGAGCTGCGCGGTGTAGGCACGAATTGCAGGTTCCATCGCCCTCACCCGGTCCGGCGCGAACGCGCGCATCAGCGGCAGGCGATACGCGGCATGCTCGGGCGCATCGAGCGTCAGAGGAATGAGCCGCGGCTCGAGCTCGGCGGGCATCGGCGGCACTGTCATCGCTTTGCTGGAGAACAGATCGGGCGAGCGCGCGGCCTGGAATATCAACTCGTAATCATTGATGAACCAATGGCCACCGTTGCGCGGCGTCCAATAGATGCCGTATCCCGCCTCCTCGCCCAGCAGGCGAAGCCCCGCATGCGGGTCGCCCGCGGCTGCGAAGCGGGGATCATTGAAGATGTCATAGTCGATGGCGTGCGTCGGATCGATGTGCGCGGGTCTTTCGAGCACTTCCGAATCTCGCGCTGACATCACGAATATTCCTCCGTTTGTCCGTTAGGCGGCGGCTCGACCGGCTCGCCGATTCCCGAAACAGGGTGGCCGAACCCGGATCCTCTGTCTTGATCGGACGAGACAGCTTTAGAGGAGCTTCACGAACACACAGATCGAGCGGCCGCTGTGATACTTTTTGCCGGACATCTCGGGGGAGCCTAATTGTGAAAGCCGGCGCAAGGTTTACCGTTTCGGCGTTGGTCGTCATTATTGTGGGCGGTCTGGCGATCGCTTTGAGCAGATGGTCACCCCTGACCCTGCTCGGCATGGTGTTGAATTCCGTGCGGAGCGCGAGCAATGCGCCCGGTAAACTGACGGTGGAGGTTAACCAAGGATTCACCGGCTCCGACTCTCACGGTGCGCAAGGCGAGCGTGCGCGGCCCGCGGACGGCGGCAGCTGGGAGAGTTACAACCGGACGCTCACCTCGGAGCGATACTCGCCGCTCGACGCCATCAATGTCCGGACCGTCCGCGATCTCAAAGTGCTGTGCAGCTACGACACTCGATTGCGAGAAAGCTTCGAGACCGGCCCCCTCATGGTGGATGGCGCTTTGATCGGCACCACGGCGCTGGACATCTTCTCGATCGACCCGAGCAATTGTCGAGAGAACTGGCGTACTCACGAGGACTACAAGGTGCGTACGCTGGGCTTGAATCGCGGCGCAGCTTACCTCGATGGTCGCTTGTTCCGCGGAACGATGGACGGGCGCGTGCTCGCTTACGATTTCAAGACCGGTGCTCGCCTGTGGGCAGCGTCGCTTGCCGATCCACGCAACGGGGAGATCGTCGACGCCGCCCCGATCGCGTGGAACGGGCGAGTGTATGTGGGTGTTGCCACGGGCTTTAAGGGCATGAAGGGTCGAATGTATGCGCTGTCGGCGGCGACCGGCAGCATTCTGTGGGAGACCTACCTCGTGCCGAGGAACGAGAGCGACCCGAATCGCGGTCCCGCCGGAGCGATGCCGCAGTCGGCCGTCGCGACCTGGAAAAACGCGCCCGATGTGCCGATCAGCGGCGGAGGAACCTGGACTTCCTATACGCTCGACCCGGCGACGGGCCGGCTTTATGTGCCCGCGGCGAACCCGTCGCCCGATTTTGTCTCGAGTCTGCGCGGGGGAGAGAATCTCTATACCGACTCGGTCGTGATTCTCGATGCGAATACCGGTGATTACCTCAATCACTTTCAGATAGTGCCGCGGGACTGGCACGACTGGGATGTATCGAATGCTCCGGCCGTCATAACGACCCGAAGCGGCAGGCAGTTGTTGTCATTCGCGCCCAAGGACGGACATCTTTACGGAGTCGATCTCGCGACCAACGGACAGATCTATCGAAGCGCCGTGACGCGAATAGAAAACGTGGACGCGCCCTTGAGCACCGGCGGAGATACACATTTCTGTCCAGGGGCGGTGGGAGGCGGAGAGTGGAACGGTGTCGCTTACGATCCAGAGATCAATTTGATCTTCACCGGCGAGACGGAATGGTGCAGCAGCGTGAGACTGCAGAGCGATAGCGAGGTCAAGGCTGTTGCCAACGGCAGCGTTTGGATGGGAAACGTCAAGACCGATCCATTGGACATTGTCGGAAAGCAGGATCCCCACTCGGACTGGGCCGGCTGGCTCTATGCCACCGATGCCGACAGCGGCACGTGGAAATGGAGAGCCAAGACGAATTATCCCATTGTAGGCGGCATAACTCCCACCGGCGGGGGGCTGGTCTTTTTCGGCGACATGGGGGGCAACCTCTACGCAATCGATGCCGTGAGCGGCCGGAAACTTTGGAGCGCCAAGCTTGACGGCGCGATCGGGGGCGGCGTCATCACTTACAATGCCGGGGGCTCGCAGAAGGTCGCGGTCGCCGCGGGACTCACCTCGATTCTCTGGCCGACGGAACAGGCCACCGCGAAGATCGTGATTCTCGGACTCGACCGGAACTGAGAGAGCGCGCCTGCGCACGAGGAGATGCCATGATCGAGGTCAAGCCATCGACTTGCCGTGTTTGCTCCGCCTATTGTCCGGTGATGGTGACGCTTGAGGACGGCCTGGTCGTTCGCGTGGACGGCAATCCCAATGCACCGCTCTACGATGGCTTTACCTGCCCGAAAGGGCGCGCCCTCCCGGCGCTGCACAACAATCCCGATCGACTCCTGCATAGCCTGAAGCGTCAGCCCGACGGCAGTTTCAAGCCGATACCCACCGACGTCGCCATCGCCGAGATCGCCGTAAAACTCCGTGAAGTGATCGCCCGCCACGGCCCGCGGGCGGTCGCCGGCTTTCTCGGCAATCCGGGAGTCGAGCAAATCGCGACCGCGCCGGTCATGATGGCGCTGCTGCGCGCAATCGGCTCGCCGATGTTCTTCACCATGGCGACGCTCGATCAGCCGAACACCAAGATCGCCGATGCGCTGCACGGCACGTGGGACGGCGGACGCATGCGCCCTGAATCGCTCGACGTACTTCTCATTACCGGCGGCAATCCGGTCATATCCAAGCAATACTTCGGCCAGAACCCCGGCACTCGCCTGAAGGAGCTGACCCGCCGGGGTACTCAGCTGATCGTCGTCGACCCGCGCCGCACGGAGACCGCACGCCGCGCGACCCTGCATTTGCAGCCGATTCCGGGTGAGGATGCGACCATCGCCGCGGGCCTCGTGCACCTCATCATCGCGGCCGGGGCGGTCGATCAGGAGTTCGTCGCGCGCAACGCCGCCGGCCTCGCCGCCCTGACCGAGGCGGTGCACCCTTTCAATCCGAGCTACGTCGCGCAGCGCGCCGGCGTGCCCGAAAAGGATCTGCGCGCCGCCGCAGATCTGCTGGCCCGTGCCAAACGCGGCAATTGCGGCACCGGCACGGGTTCGTCGATGACGGGACGCGGCACGCTCACGACCTACCTGCTGAATTGCCTGCAAACGCTGCGCGGATTCTGGGCGCGGGAAAACGACGAGGTGATGTATTCGCCGGTGCTGCTGCCGCCGATCCATCCGCGTGCGCAGCCCCGTAAACCCTACCCTCCGATCGGCTTCGGCGAGAAAATGCGCGTGCGCGGTCTCGAGCAATCGGTCGCCGGCATGCCGGCGGCGGCGTTGATCGATGAGATCTTGATGCCGGGCCAAGGCCAAATCCGCGCGCTGTTCATGCACGCCGGGGCGATGCGGACGATGCCCGACGAGGCGCGCACGTACCGCGCATTTCGCTCGCTCGATCTTCTCGTCACGCACGACGTCGAGATGTCGCCGACGGCGAGCGTCGCCGAGTACGTGCTCGCGTCGAAGCTTGCCTTCGAGATTCCGGTGCTGTCTTTCCTCACCGAACTGAACAGCGTCTTTCACCCGGGCTACGGCTACCCGGATCCGTTCGGCGCAGCTCAGCCGGCGCTGGTGGAGCCGCCGCAAGGCTCCGATGTGATCGATGCCTGGAGGGCCTATTACCGTATCGCGCAGCACATGGGTCTCAAGCTGACATGCGGCAGCATGTTCGTCGCCGAAGGTAAGCCGCTCGACATGGCCAATGAGCCGACGACCGACGACATCTACGCCCTGATCGCGGAAGGCTCGGCCGTGCCCCTCGAGCGCATCCGGCAGTACCCCAACGGCCATGTCTTCGACGAGGCGCGCGTCTATGTCGCCCCGCGCGACCCCGCCTGCATCGACCGGCTCGACCTGGGTAACGAGGAGATGATGAGCGATCTTGCGGCGATGGCGTCCGAGGACATTCTCGCGCGGCGCGGCACCAATGAAGAATATCCGCTGCTGCTGATTCCGCGGCGCATGCAGAACGTCACCAACGGAACGTTCCGGCTGGAGCCCGGCCGCCTCAAGGTGCTCACCAACCCGGCGTTCCTCCATCCCGAAGAGCTGCGAGCGCGTGGTATGGCGCCGGGCGACCTCGCCGAAGTCCGTTCGCGTCACGGCGCGATCGAGGTGGTGGTCGCGGCGGATCCGGATCTGCGGCGCGGCGTGCTGGCGATCGCGCACGGCTTCGGCCGGGCCCCGGGTGAGTCGGCCGACACGCGCCGCCATGGCGCCAACGTCAATCGCCTGACGCGGCTCGACGACGATTACGACCGCTACAGCGGCATGCCCAAGTTGGGAGCGATCCCGGTGTCGCTGACATCGCTCGCCTAGCGTGCGACGAACCCTCGATAGCCTGCCGCAGCGACTTCCCTGCATTTGTCGACGTAGGTGCAGAAGCCGCCGATATAGGCGAGCAGTACCCGCTTCTTGCCCGCGACGTTGGCTCCCATATACCAGCTGTCAGCCTTTGGAAACAGCGTGTACCGGCCTACTTCGGCCACGTGACCGGTCCAATCGGTCTGAGCCTCGGGGGTCGCCTCGATCGTGTCGTAGCCATGCTCATAGAGCCACGAGATGCAGTCGGCGATCCAGTCGACCCCCGCCTCGGCCACCGCCACGACGTTGCCCAACACCGAGGTGCCGCCCGGGCCCGCCACCATGAATAGGTTCGGAAAGCCTGACACTGCGAGTCCCATATAGGTCTTGGGACCGTCTTCCCATTCGTCCGCCAAATGCCGGCCCTCGCCGTTGACGGGATCGATCGCCTTCAAAGCGCCGGTCACTGCGTCGAATCCGGTGGCGAGGACGATCATGTCCAGATCGTGATGCCTGTCGGACGTCTGAATGCCGGTCGCGGTCATCCGTAGGATCGGCGTTTCGCGAACGTCGACCAACGACACGTTCGGTTGATTGAAGGCTGCGTAATAGCCGGACTCGACGCACGGGCGCTTGGTGCCAATCGGATAAGTTCGCGGCAAGAGCTTTTCGGCAACTACAGGGTCCTTGACCTGCTCGCGAATTCGCCGGCGGACATAATCCGCCACTACGCCGTTTGCGTACTCGTCGGTCAGTATGTCGGTAAAGATGCTGGCGACGCCGAGCCCTCCCTCTTCCCAAAGCGCATCGAGAATGCGGCGTTGTTCAGCTTCGCTGAAATCAGCCGCCTTCTTGCCGGTGGTCGTCATGTAGTTGCCGGCGAAGCTGCTCTTGAGTTCCCTGCGATACTCTGAGTAGCGTGCGCGCACCGCGGCGAGATCCTCGGGCGACAGGCGAACGTTGCGCGCGGGGACCGCGAACACCGGGGTTCGTTGGAACACCGTCAGGTGCCCCGCCGTTTTTGCGATTTCGGGGATCGACTGCACACCGGAGGAGCCGGTGCCGATCACCGCCACCCGCTTGCCCGCGAAACTCACCGGATGGTGCGGCCAGCGGGCGGTTCGATAGACCTCGCCTCGAAAATCGCTGAAACCGGGAAAATCCGCATCCTTCGGTTGCGATAGCGGACCGGTTGCCAGCACCACGAACCGCGCCCGGTAAGTCTGGCCGGCGCTCGTTCCGATCGTCCAGAGACCGGTGTCGTCATCGCGACTCATGGCGGTCACGCGGGTGTTGAACACCATATGCCGGCGCAGGTCGAAACGGTCGGCGACATGCTGGATATAGCGCAGAATTTCTTCTTGAGGCGAATAGCGCTCAGTCCAATCCCACTCGTCCTGCAGCTCTTTCGAGAACGAATAACTGTAGTCGATGGACAGGATGTCGCAGCGGGCCCCCGGGTAGCGGTTGTGATACCAGACTCCGCCCACGTCCCCGGCCGCCTCGAGACAGAGGACGTCGCGTCCGTCCCGCAGCAGCCGATGGACCGCGTACACGCCGCCAAAGCCCGCACCAACGACGATCACTTCATGATACAAAGCTGCCTCCTCCGCCTGCGTAATACCCGCCTCGTGGACCATGCTATTTACCACCCTGTGCGGTCGCGGGAAGGGCGCTGCGTCGCGCGCTGTCGGCGAGACTGCGCAGATACTGGCGGATGTCGTCGCGCGTCTCTTTGGACATATCCTCGAAGCGCGGCATGCCGTAAGCAACGAGCGTCCCATCGGCAACGATCGCCTCGAAGGCCGCATCGGACGTGATGGCCGCCGATGCACGCAGATCCGGGGCGTCTCCTGCGGCATAGCCATCCCTGCCATGGCACATCAAGCAGGTCCCACCATACGCGTTTACGCCGCGCTGTGCCGCCGCCGGATCGGGTCGATAGTCTGGATCCGTTGCCGCGACGAATCGATAAGGCGGCGCATCGGGCAGCGAGGCGCTCCCCCCTAGCGCGAAGGTCAGCACTCGGCGCTTCTGGTCGCGGTAACTGATCCCGTATTTCTGCAGATACGTTCCGAGCAGCACGAGGCTCGTACCGGTCCCGCTCATGACGGTGACGTATTGCCGGCCGTTCACTTGATATGAGATGGGCGGTGCCATGATCGGAGCCTTGGCGTCGAAGGACCAGAGCGGTCTCCCGCTCGAGGCGTCGTAGGCATTGAAGCGGCCGTCGATGCTTCCTTGAAAGACGAGATTACCGGCCGTCGCGACCACACCGCCGCTGACGATGCTCGGCATCGGGATACGCCAGGCCTGCTTCTGTGTCACGGGATTCCAGGCGATGAGCGCCGCGCCCGCCGCATCGTTTCCCATCTCGACTCCCACGGCGCCGTTGAACGAAAAGCCCGGCGGGCGCCGCCAGTCCTTCAAATCGAAACCCTTGTCGGAGTAGATCGCATCCTGCTCGAGCGCCGGTATGTACACCAAACCCGTCGTGCGACTGAAGGCCATGGGCAGCCAGCTGTGCGCGCCGACGGGGCTCGGCGCGAGCAGGAAAGGACCGTTCTCGTAGCGGCTGTTCGGCGTATCGATCGGCCGGCCCGTCTTCTGATCGATGCCTTTTGCCCATGTCACCTTGACGAAGGGCTCCGCCGAGATGAACTCTCCATTGCGCCGATCGATGACATATAGAAAGCCGTTCTTGGGCGCGGTTATCAACACCTTACGCGGCCTGCCGCCGATGGAGAGGTCCGCGAGCTCCATGTCCATGTTGGCGTTGTAGTCCCAGCTCTCGCCGGGATTTACCTGATAATGCCATTTGTACGCCCCGGTCTTGCCATCGAGCGCGACGATCGAGGCGAGAAACAGGTTGTCGCCCATGCCTTGGCTGCGGATTTTTCGGTTCCAAGGCGAGCCATTGCCGGTCCCCACAAACACGGTGTCGGTCTCGGGGTCATAACTCATCGCATTCCAAACGGTGCCGCCCCCGCCCTGTTTCCACCATTCGCCGAACCAGGTTTTGGCAGCCATCTCCATGGCTTTGTTCTCGAAGCCATCGGCCGGATTGCCGGGCACGAGATAGAAGCGCCACAGCTGCTTGCCCGTCGCCGCATCGTAGGTCGTCACGTATCCGCGGATCGCGGCCACGTCGGCTCCGCCATGGCCAATGATCACCTTGCCGTCGAAGACCCGCGGTGCGCCGGTGATGTAGCGGCCGTCATCCTTGTCGACCGTCATCACCGACCACACTGGTTTTCCCCTTGCCGCGTCGATCGCGATGAGGCGGCCGTCCTGCGTGCCGGTGTAGATATTGCCGTTCCACCAAGCGATACCTCGACTGCCCCAGCCTAGGCGAAGCTTTTTACCGGCGACCTCGGGAGCCTTCGGATCATAGGTCCACAACTCCTTGCCGGTCGCTGCCTCGACCGCGTGGATGATGCTATACGCCGTGCAGAAGTAGAGCACCCCGTCGATCTCCAGCGGCTGCGAGACGGAATTGCCCGGCGGCAAATCCATCGACCACACCAGCCCGAGCTTACTCACGTTGCCCGTGCTGATTTCGCTGAGCGGACTGAAATGCTGCTCACCGAACGTGCGCCCCGGGCCGGGCCAATTCTCGCCACCGCTGCCGTCCGACAGCTGCGCGGAGCCGTGAGCGGCCTGCGGCATCTCCTGCGATACCGCCGCCGGACACTCGTTCATGAGCACGAGTGCCGCGAGGCAGCCTATCCCGCGCGCGATTTTGCAAATAAAATCCAATTGGGGACCTCCGAGACTAGACGCGCGAGGTTCGCAATTTCGGCGGCATTAGGCTTGACCCCACGCGACGGCGCAGACCCATGGCGCGAGCGAAATCTCGACGCGTGTCGCGCCAGGTCAAGCGCATGTCGCCAAGCTGATGAAAGCTACGCAAATAGCCCATTGAGGAGAGTGCGATATGCCCACCAGGAAGACGCTCGGCCACCTCGCCCTGCATTACCGGACCAAGGAAGAGGGCCCGGCGGCCGCGAAGCTCCTCGACTTACTCGGTTTCGCCCGCCTGCCCAGCCCGGAAGGCTATCCCTTCTATCATTATGTGGTCGACGGAGCAGCGACCAACAATGGCGACGGCATCCTTTTCATCATGGAACAACCCCAGGCGTTGCAGGAGCTCAACGAGGCGATTCGCGAGGCTTTGAAAGTGGATCAGCCCGGCGAGCATCCGGTAGTCGCCAAGGTGCGCGCCGCGCATGATTCCGATCCGGAATACGATCTGCATCTCGGTGTTCTGTTCGACTCGCTGGAGGAAATCGAGCAGAGGATCGCGCGCATTCGCGAGGCCGGGAAGAGCGATCCGGATTTGCGAGGACGGGTGAGGATCATTTTGAATCGCGCGCGACCCGGCACCACGGCGGTCGACGAGCGTATGGACAAGTCGCCTATATTCAAGGGCGTGGACCGCTTCACTTACGGCCGCAACGGTATCCAGGCGTTCATCGAGACGGATTTGTTCATCACCGGTGCGCTCGGCGACAAGTTCGTGTTCGAGCTCGACTACGTGTTCCCCGGGTATTCCGACAATATCCTGACGAACCCCGCCGGGGTGCCGCTCGCAGAGCTCACGGCGGCGTCCACGGCGAATTGACCCGGGCGCCGGGCTTGCTTCAGGACCAGCTGCTCAGCTCATTGCGCAGTTGCTTGGGTGAGGCGGAAAACCACCGGGCGCAGCTGCGCGACAGCACCGATGCCTCGGAATAGCCGAGCAATTCGGCGACGCGGGTGAGCGGCACGTCAGGCTGAATGAGATATCGCAATGCGATATCCCGGCGCACACTGTCCTTGAGGCTTTCGAAGCACTCGCCTTCCTCCCGCAGCCGGCGTTGCAGAGTGCGCGGATGCAATCCGAGCACCGAGGCGACCTGATCGTTGGTGCACTCATTGGCAGCGAGCAGGCGCGCGATTATCGCTCTGACGCGGGTACTCATGGTGAGCCGTACCGCGGGAAAGCGACTCTCGATATAGCTGGTTGCGAGCTCGTACAGCTGCGGGTCGGGTTCCGATATCGCGCATTCCAGATCCCGATCGGAAAAGAACAGTCCGTTGCAGGGTGCACCGAAACGGACGACGGCGTTGAAACAATTGCGATAAACCGACCGAGACATGAGAGGCGCGTGCGAGAACCATACCTCCCGTGCCTGTGCATGACCTTTGGTCAGATCGACCGCAGCGTGCTGCGTGAGCAGCAGCGCCTGTTCGACGACCTGGCGCTGATAAGGCAGCCGGCCGAGCAGTATCTCGAAGCGCATGAAATTTCGCCGATTCGCCGGATCTCTCTCGATACAGATTTGCACTGCCGAGCTGTAGGCTTGCAGGTGGGCGGCGCAATAGCGATAGGCATCGCCGAGCGTGTTCGAGTTCGCCATGACGACCTGAATCGGCCCAAGTACCTTCGCTCCGTTCTGCGCGGATGCCAAGCGAATGCCGAAGTCGGGACACTTGAGCTCGCTCGCTGCACGCTCGAGCAGGTGGACCATCATCCGATAGGACACCACAGCGTGGCGATTTTCGAGCGCGGCGGATTCGATCTGCGACTTGGCGAGTAGTGCCTCCGGATCCCCGCCGAGCCCGCTAACGACTTGGTGAAAATTACGCAGCGCGTCGCTGCGCACGACGGCAGCGCTGGTATCGGCGGTTGTCGTCTCCGTCGGAACAATCTCGAACGGATCTATGTCCATCAATGCATTCCCTCCCCTCTCGAAGCCAGTATCCGGCTGCGCACGCTCACGAGACACCGCGCGCGGCCGTAACACTTCGCCGATCATGATCCAAGCTGCCCAGCCAAGCAGCTGATTATCAAGACTATGACTCGGCCAGCGAAGCTTAGCGTATTGGTTGCTGCATCAGGTGGTTCGCCGCTCACAGTTCGCTCTTGGTCTCGCGCTCAGCCAGCCATGGCGCCCGCAAACCGCAGTATTTGGGGAGCAAGTTTCGGCCAGTTGGCGAACAATCCTTCCCCTCGCCGTGCGGCGGCCATCCGCTCGATCCATTCGCGATCGCCCCAGGGAGGCTCCTCGAGGATTGAACCGGGAATCAGAGAATGCACTTGCTCGCTCGTTCTGCGCAGGTGATGAAGGTCACTCATACCGCTTCGCAGGATCGCCACGGGAACGGACAGGGCAGCGAAATCGGCCGATGTCATTCCAGGCACCGGGGAGCCCGGCGCGGGTGTAAATGCCTCCGCCCAGCGCTCCATGGTGCTGATGAACGCCGTCGGGTCCTGTGCCAGCAACCGAGCGCGATTAGCGGGGTTGCGCGCAAGTGGCTCGCGCCATGAGGGCATCGCAGCGACCGCCTCCATACCGCCGGCGGCTGCGGTCAGCGCCGCATCGCCGCAATACACGCCGACCAAGGCAGAAAGACCTATCGCACCGCCCGTGATCCACCATAGGAACAGTCCCGCCGCGGTCCGTGGATGACGGGTTGCCGTGAGCAGGGAGACGCGCGAGCCGGCGGACCCGCCGGCGAGAATCGTCGGCCCCAGATCGAGCTTGCGAATCAGGCCGGCGAGAATGTCCGCGTTGAGCTCCGATTCGGAATCGCCCCGGAAGGCGAGGTCGGATGCCCCACAATTCGGCCTATCCCAGATCAGCGCCCGCAGCCCCCCTGCGGCCAGCGCTTGCGCCAGCTCACGCACGCCGGGGTCATCCTTGGAGAAGCGTCCGCCCGGGGTGATCGACACCGCCCGGCCCGTGCCGATCAGCTCGTAATCTATCCCGATACCGTCGATTTCTGTGCGAGGCATCCAGGTCTCCCTTGTCTAGCCGGCGTTATGAGCGTCCGCTAAAGCCAATGGTTCGTCCCTCGACCGCTCCCTGCGAGTTACCTCCAATCCTTCGAGCCTATCCTGTGCTCCCACCTGTGCTCGCAACTCCTCGAGGATCTTGAAGAACGCCACCGAGCCCGCGCCGTAGATGTCGTTCAGGGCCGTTGCGGCCGGATCGAAATTCAGGGCGGCGCTCTTGTCATTCGAGTCTTGCATTAACCTTCATCCTCTCGAGCGGCCGCCACGATCGCTGTCGATCAGACCGTCATCTCGAGGACCTTGTCGCCCTTGCCGTTGTTCTCGAAGAATCCGAGGCCATAATCGCCGACGATTGTCGTGCGCTGCATCCGACGAGCGTATTTCGGGTCCATGCCGCTCACGCTGTGAAGCATGCGCCAGTTGTCCCAGATCACCATTTGATCGGGCTTCCACGAATGGAAGTACGGGTGGATCTTGGCAATCATCTCTTGGCACACCGCTTCGAGCAGCGAGTCGCCTTCGGGGTCCTCGTGGTTGCGGATACCCACCGCCATCCACGGCGACACGTGCAGCACCTTCTCGCCCGACTTGCGTTGCCACACCGCGGGATGGATCGCGCGCGGCAGGTTCTTGGCGTAGGCCGACGAGGCGTACGCCGATTCGTTCACGCGCAACTCGCGAAATCCCTTGGGCACGCCGAAGCGCATGTGCGCGTAGAGCAGGTCGAGCGTGTAAATGACGTGCTGGCCCTCGATCTTGCGGCGGGTCTCCTCCGAGAGCGACTTGTACAGCTCGATGCCGTCCGCGAATCCGGTGCGTCCGCCTTCCGGCGGGATGGTCACCGCGCGCAGGACTCCCGCGCGATTGAGCTCGTTGTTGTAGCAATGATCGAAATGCCAGGGCAGCCACTGCGCCAACGGCTTGCCTTCGATCTCAACGACGCCCCCATCGGCAGGGTCGTACTTCATGTCGATCACACCGGGCGCTTTCTTCTGGTCGACCCGCGCGACGACCGGTACGGGATGATCTTTGAGCGCACCAAACACATTGCTGATCGCGAGATGCATGTCGGTCGACGCCTCGACACCTTCGAAGACGATCAGGCCGCGCCGCTCGAAGAGCTCGTTGATCTCCCGGCGCACGCCCTCGTCCGCGAGAGCGTCGCTGTCGACTGCACTGATGACGGAGCCGAACGAGAACTCGTCGCTCAGGTTACGGACTTTGATTCCAGCCATTTCGAAAATCTCCGCTTTATGCTTTTCATTCGGGCACGCACATCAATCGCGCACTTGCGAAAACGCGCAAGTTGCGGCAACTGCGCCACGTCACTCCCATGACGTCCTACACTTTTACGTTAGACCCCATTCCAAGTTTATATTGACCCTCCCACCCTTGCAAGGGCGGTTCACCCTCGAGCCTGCCGTTTACCGTATTCCGGAGAAGAGGCTTATCTGCTCATAGACTCACGGAAAGTGAATTCGTGCGCCGGCACCCGCCAGATGACGTGGAACGGCTCCTCGCGGCCCATGCAGAAGCATTTCCACGCCGGCAGTGGATTCCCCGGCACCGCAAGCTCGGGGGGTCAGGCCCCCAGATTGATGTTGTAGACCCTCGCCGCGTTGGCACTCATGACCTTCTCTCGAGCGCTTTCGTCGAGTTTCGCGAGGCCTTCCTCGACGTAATCCAGCGGTGCGGGGTGCAGGCAGACGATATGCGGAAAGTCCGTCTCGAACATGCAGTTGTCGACGCCCACTTGCTCTATGACGTGGCTGATATCGCGCTTTTCGAACCAGAAACAGGCATAAAAATTCTTGCGGAAATACTCCGAAGGCTTATGCAGCAGGTTCGATTTGGTGATCAACGAGCTGAATTGATAGTCGAGCGACTCCATGATGAACGGGATCCAACCTATTCCGCTCTCGACCGAGACGAACTTGAGCTTGGGGAAGCGATCGAGAAGCCCAGAATAGATCAAGTTACCGATGACCCTGCCGTTGTCCAAGAACATCATCGATCCCGCCAGGCCGGAGCGTAGATTGACGGACAGCGACGGCCAGCCGGCCGTGCCGATCCAGTCCATCGATTGCTCGCTCGCGCCGATATGGAAATTAATGGGCAGGCCGAGACTTTCGCAGGTCTCCCACAGAGGATTCCAATACTCCACGCTCAGATCCGGCAGCGGCTTGCCGTTCGCGTCCTTGTGCTTATGAGGATCAGAATTGATATTGATGCCATGCAGGCCATTCGCATGCGCGCGCTTCGCCTCTGCGACGGCGGCGTGCACATCCCACCAGGGCAGCGTTGCCATCGGAAACAGCCGCTCGCCCGATTCTTCCTGCAGCTCCACCATTGCGTCGTTGTAAATCTGCGCGGATATCAGGCGAAGCTCGGGATCCACCGTCGCCGTGTTCTGACCACCGAATCCCATGACGTTCGGGTAAACGATTTGTGCGTATATCCCCGCCTCATCCATCAACGCGACCCGCGCGCGCGCATCGTACGACGCAGGGATCACATCGGCATTTCGCCACTCGACGAACTCGATACCCGATGACGTGCGGCCGTCCTTATGAAACACGCTGGAAGCGGACGCGCCCAATCCAATGGGATGATTTCCGTTGATGACCCACGATACCTTTCCATCGATGGTGCGGATCTGCGGCACGCGGTCCTTGAATTTGGGCGGAGCGCGCTTGGTCCAGAGGTCCTCGGGCTCCGACAGGTGAGTATCGACGTCGATTACCTTAACGCTTGATTTAAGAGTAGAAGTTTGCGTGCGTTGAGCCATGGACGTTCCTCCCCCGGTATTTGCGCCGCAACGTGAGGACCTGCCTTACCGGCCGAATATCCGCGCGAACGCCGACAGCCACGGCGTGCTTGGTGTTACACCTACTCTTGCGACGTGACACAGCGTAACGCTCAAATTGCGAAAAAGTCAATTTGACGGCTGCGGCACGAAACGCACGTCCACGCTCTGCGGACCGCGCATGACGAAGAATCTCACGCGCCGGTACTCGAACCCGGGTACGAGCTCCATTCGCGCCGCGCGGTCAAGCACCGCATTCAATGCACAAGCGGTCTCGAGTCGCGCGAGACTCGCGCCGACGCAGAGGTGGATGCCGTGGCCGAACCCAAAATGGGGCTTGGCTCTGAAATCTCGCTGCTCCAGGCTGAACGCGTCGGCAGCCTCGAACACGTCCTCGTCCCGATTCGCCGAGGCATAGCCCACCGCCACGGTTGCGCCGGCGGGAATCGGGCAGCCTCGGATTTCGACGTCGACCGTGGGCACCCGGAACATGATCTGAGCCGGGCCGTCCAGACGTAAGGTTTCCTCGATCGCAACCGGCACGAGACTCCGGTCCGTGCGCACGCGTTCGTACGCTCCGGGCGTCGCACACAAATTGTAGAACAGGTTTCCGATCAAGTGCTTGGTCGTCTCGGTGCCCCCGACGATCACATCTTTCGTCATGTGAGTCAGTATCTTGTCTTCCGAGAGAGGCCGGCCGTCGGCGTCCCGCGATTCGATCAGCCCTGTCAGCACATCGTCCGGCCGATGCGTCGAGCGTTGACGTTGCCGGATCACCTCGCGCGCGGCCCCGTCGAACTCCGCCACCACCGCCTTCGCAGCCTCGACTTTGCCCGCGTCCGAATCGGTGCGCAGCATGAACGCTTCCGAATATGCCGTGAATTGGGCTTGGTATTCCTCGGGCATGCCGCTGAGCGAGCCGATGACGCCCACCGGCATCGGCGCCGCGAGGTCAGCAATAATGTCCGCGCTGCCACGGTCCGCAAACCGGTTCACGAGGGCCTCGCAGGTCTTGCGGATGAGGGGCTCCATTGCGCGGACCTTCGACGGAGTGAGCAGCGCTGCGAGCACTTTGCGCACGCGCACGTGTTCGGGCGGGTCGGTCTCGCCGAGGTTCAGTTGATCCTCCGAGCGTGTGTCCAGATGGCGCGGGATGTGCCGGCCCTGGCGGAACACTTGCGGCGCGCGACATACGTCCATGACGTCCTGATACCGCGAGAGATAGAAAAAGCCCGGTTTCAGCTCGCTCACGGGAGCCTCGCGCCGCAGACGCGCGAGCACGGATTGGTGGTCATCTACCTGCGCCGGATCGAGTGGATCGTATTCGATAGCCATGCCGCTCTCCCGCGATAGCCGTGCCCCATCCGGGCAGTATGTCAGCCAATAACTTTATGGTACACGCGGTCACTTCTTCTTGTTGCACATGACTTTTAGACTATCTCCGTGTAGGCTTTGCCGACAAGAGGGTGCGTGCGCTTTGGATGAGTGCAGGCATCGTTTTGACTGTCCGGCCGCCAATGGAGCCTCGAAGAGTAATGGAGACCATGAGCACGACAGGTGCAGCGCGGAAACCCAAGCAAGAAACCGAATGTGAAGTCGCCGAAATTCAGTCACTGCGAAGTCAGCTCAAGAGGCTGACCAAAGAGCGATTGATAGCGAGCGCTATCGACCTGTTTGCAAAGAACGGTTTTCGCGCCACCAGTGTAGGCGATATTGCAAAGGCGGCGGGAACCACGCCGACCACTTTCTATCGCTACTTCTCGAGCAAGTCCGACATCGCCCGTCTTCTTCAGGACCACATAAACGTCGACGTCAAATCGACTTTCGAGCGCCTCGATGAAGTGAAACGCCCGACCCAGCAGGCGATTCGGGGCTGGGTCGATCAGTACGACCAGATGTGGCAACGCAACCATGTGCTGTGCGAAGCCTTCTGGGAGGCGACCAGCACCGACCCGCAACTCGCCGCCGAGTTGGTCCCGATCACGTATCGATTGACCGAATCGATGAAATTGGTGCAGTCCCTCGCGGAAGGCGAGAGCAAGACCAAATTTCAAACCCGGCTTGTGCTGATGTACTTGCTGATGGACCGCCTCCTTTACCTCGTGAACATCCAACAGCGCAATCCGAATGGATTACGCATGCTCGATGAGTTTTCTGAAATCCTGCACAGCGCGCTGTTTTCCAGCGACAAATAAGCTGCTGCAAGAATCCTGGTTTGTCAGAGGAGGCCGCGATTGTGCGAATAGCAATGTCTGCCGAGCATGAACGAGACCCGATTCCGCACCTTGCCGAGCACTACGCGCGCGACATCGTCAACTCCGGGTCGCTTTTCTCGACGACGACCTACCAGAAATCGATCTTGTCGTTGCGCGAGTTCGAGGGCGCGCGTGCCCGGACCGCGGAGATCAACGGCTGCAGACTCTGCAGAGACTTCCGTGCGGCGCGCGACGTGCCCGCCTATTTGGCCGCCATCGGTGGTGCGCCCGATAAGTCGATCGCGTCCCGCGGACCTGTTCCGGATGAGGCGTTTTACGCCAACGTCTCGCGGTGGGCGGACTACCCCGGTTTCAGCGAACGGGAAAGGGTCGCGATCGCCTACGCCGAGGGCCTTGGGCTCGACCCGCAAGGTATTGCCAGGGACGAAGCATTCTGGAAACGAGCCAAGGCGGCGTTCAGCGACGAGGAAATCGTCGATTTGTCCTACTGCATCGCATGCTGGATAGGGCTTGGAAGAATCGTGCACACGCTCGGCCTCGATAGCGTGTGCTCTTTCGTGCCGAGGGAAAAGGTCGCATAGACCGCGCCGCGGCGGCGATGCGGGTCCGGCTTATGCCACCTTCTCGCGCCGGCCCAGAGCATAATCGCCGGCTATGGTGGTTCTGCGCATGCGGCGCCGCTCGCCCGGCGGCACACCCCGCGCACTGTGGAGCATCCGCCAGTTGTCCCACAGCACCATGTCATTGTTTTCCCATTTGTGGATATAAGCGAGATCGGGACGGATCGCGTAGGCAACGACCTCGCGCAAGATCGCATCTCCCTCCTCGTTCTCCATGCCCTCGATTCCTACGGCATGCCACGGCGAGATGTTGAGAACTTTCCGGCCCGTCTCCGCCTGGGTGTACACAAGCGGGTGAATCACACGTGTCTGCACCGAGGGGTGTTCCGCGGCCATTCTGATATTGCGCGACAGGCGCAGGCATTTGTCGGGTCGCTCGCCGAATTTTGCCTTGCTCGAATCGATGGCGTATTGGCAAATTACGTTCAGTTTCTCGATGCGCTGCCGCAGCGCCGACGGCAGCAACGCATAAACCGCAACGCGGTCGATGAACCCCGTCTCGCCACCGGTTTTGGGCAGCGTCTCGGGCCGAAGAATGCCACCGTGATTGATTCGATCCATATACGCCAGATCGAAGTGCCAGGGAAGGAAGCCCCCGCGCAGCTCCCCGTTGATCTCGTATAGGTCGCCGTCCTCCTGGTCATATTCGATGTCCGCGATCACCTTGTGCTCGCGGGGCCGGTCGACTCCAACCAGCAAGGGATGGATTTCCGGTTCGCCGAATATTTCCGAGAGACGAAGTTGGGTATCGAGCCCGGTCATCCCCTTGAATACGATGACGCCCTTCTCGATCCAAAGGTCATAGAGCGCTTTGCGCGTGTTCGGATCGTCGATCGACTGCGGCGACAACTCCGTGACCACCGCACCAAATGCGTCTTGCCCCGGAAGATTGGCAACATGAAATGTGTTCATAGAACTCCCCCGACTGCGACTTGGCCCATGAAGGATTCGGTCCGACCGATCGCTCGCGTGATGCTTACTAACTTATTGTTATACGAAATAATCTATTTGAATCGTGAAAGCTCGTCAACATTGGGCCGGCGGCACACTCGGCTCTCGTCATGACAGGATCTCGTTGACGACCGCGCCGCCCTCGAGTGCCGTCTTGAGGTTTCGCACCGCGGTATCGCGTAGGCGCGCCATCGCCTGCACGGTGACCCCGGCGACGTGAGGCGACAGAACCACGTTGGGAACGTTCGCCCAACGCCCGGGTGAGGCCGGTTCATCGCGGAACACATCGAGGCCCGCACCACCCAACCGGCCGTCGCGCAGCGCGGCGATCAGCGCATCCTCATCGATTACTTGCCCGCGAGCGACATTGATGATGTAGCCGTTGTGTCCGACAGCGTCGATCACACGACGGTCCACCAGGGCTACGGCGTCCCCCCGGGCCGCAACAATGAGTGTGGTGCTCCAGGCGGCGAGCGCCAGCGCACTTTCGTGGCGCGGCCATCCGGCAGGCCGATCGGTCGGTCCCCACCAGCCGATCTCCGCGCCGAACGGTGCGAGGCGCTGTGCGATCGCCCGCCCGATTCGGCCCAATCCCAGGATGCCAAAGCGCTCGGCCGACAGCGCACGGCGATTCGGGGGATAGCCCTGGGTTTCCCAGGTGCCGCTGCGGACCCACGCATCGTTCGCCAGGATCCCTTGAATCACCGCCAGAGTGAGCGCCACGGCATGGTCGGCCACATCGCCGCTATGCGTGTCTCCGGCATTGGCGACGGTGATCCCCCGTATCTTCGCGGCCGAGACGTCGACGCCCTCATAGCCCGCGCCTACCGCGACGATCAGGCGCAGCTTGGGCAGGCGGTCCATGAGGGCCGCGTCGATCCGGTCCCTGCCGGAAGTCAATAGGGCAATGACATTTGCGCCGCGCTCGCGTATCGCGACGTCGCCTTCACTCCAGAGTCGCAGTACGTCGAAGCGCTCCGCGATGGGCTCGCACATCCGATCCATGTTGGACGTAAAGAGCAGAAGACCGGGTTTGCCGCTCGCCATCTCAGGCTTCCAGCAAGCGCCTTTGGATCTGACCGGTTGCGGGAGTTCGCGGCAGCGCCTCTATCAACTTCAACCGACGCGGATGCTTGTGCGGGGCAAGCGTCAAGGCGCAGTGGGCGCGCACCATGTCCAGTGTCACATGTTGCCCCTCACGAGCCACCACATAGGCGGTGACGATCTGGCCCCAATCACCGTCCACCACGCCCACCACCGCTGCGTCGGCTATGGCCGGATGCGACTGCAGAACGGACTCGACCTCGGCAGGCGATACCCACTCGCCGCCCGAGCGGATCAGATCGCCCGCACGGCCGACCACCCAACGGTATCCTTCTTCATCGGCCTGCGCGAGATCCCCTGTGCGAAAGAACCCGCGCTCGAACGCCCGCGACGTTGCTGCCTCGTTGCGGAAATAGCCGCTGAAGACCATCGGGCCCGCAACGAGCATCTCGCCGTTCGCACCTTCCTCGATCCTCACGCCGGGCACCGGTAGGCCCACCGATCCGGGCTTGCGATCGATATCGTCCGGCCCGAGCGTACAGACTGACCCCGCCTCGGTGGAACCATAGGCGATTGAGATCCCAACGCCGGGAAAAGCGCCTCGAATCAACCCCAGCAACTCCGACGTGACCATCGAGGTTCCCGTCTCGACGAACTGCAGACACGATAAATCGTAACCGCTGCGATCCGCCTCGACGATGCGGCGCCAGACCGCGGGTATGCAGTACAGGATCGACACCTTGTGTCGCGCGATGGCATCGATCAAAAGGCCCGCCTCCGCGCGGTCGACATAGATTACCGCCGAGCTTTGCAGCCACCACTGCAGAGCCCTCGCCCAGCCGGCCATGTGGAATTGCGGAAACATGACCACCGTCGGCCGCACGGGCCAATGGCTGCCCGTGCCCGCTCGAACCCGCTGCACACGATGCGAGAGCAGGCACCCCTTGGGATCGCCCGTGGTGCCGCTCGTATAGTGCATCACCTGAGCGTCGTCTTCGTGCACCTCGGGCAGCGCGTGATCCCGCGCGGGGTGGCGCATGAGCAGTTCCGCGACTGTCATCCGCCCGCTGGCAGCATCACCGAGGACGATGGCCGCATCGGCATGCGCGATCAGCCGCTCGATTTCCGCCGCGGGAGCTTTCGGATTGAGTGGGGTGAAAATCGCGCCGATGTGCGCGGCGCCGAAATGCACGGCGATGGCGTCGAGGCCATTCTCGGCGATCCAGACCACCCGGTCGCCGCGACCCACTCCGGCGCCCAATAGGGCTTGGGCGACCGCTTCGGAAATCGCCGACGCCGCGGCGAACGTGACGGACCGCTCACCGTGCCAGGCCGCTATCCGCTGCGGGGTACGGCTAGCAGCAGTCTTGATGATGTCGCCGACCAGCAACTGTCCCATACATCCCCCGGTGTCACCGATTACCCCGACGCGACGGCGGCATCCTTGATCACGCCCATCTTGTGGAATGCCGCCATTTTGTCTTGCAGATAACCCGGCGCCTCACCCGTTTCGATGAACCAGCCCGTGGGACACATCGTGAGGATCTCCACGAAGCTGAATCCGCGCTTTTGGTCCTGCGCCGCGAGCGCGCTCCGCAGCATCCTGCGCGTCCTGAATACATTGCGGGCGTTATTGGTGGCGCCGCGCGCGACATAGGCAACGCCGTCGAGCGGCGCGAGCATTTCCGCCATCTTGATGGGGAAGCCGTGTTTCTTCGCATCGCGCCCCTCGAGCGAATTCTTGGTTCGCTGACCCAGCACGGTGGTTGCGGTCATATGCCCGCCGGTCTCGCCGAACACGCCGTTGTTGAGCATGATGCAGGTCACATTCTCGCCGCGCGCTGCCGTGTGAATGACTTCCTGAAGCCCTTCATTCACCATGTCGCCATCGCCTTGCATGGTGAAGACGATGCTGTTCGGGTGAATGCGCTTGAGCCCGGTTGCGAGACTCGGCGCGCGGCCATGCAGCGCCTGCATCACTTCGACATCAAGCCCCGGTGAGAAGGCGGTGTAGCAGCCGATGCCGAAAACACCCACCGTGCGATTGGTAAATCCCATCTCCGCGATCATCTCCACCACTGCGCGCATGGCGGCGGGCTCGCCGCACCCCGCACACAGCTTGTGCGCACCCGGCAAGATCAGCGGCGGTGCGAAGTCATCGACGAGCGTCGCCGGCTCGACCGGTGGCGCGTCGGTGGGGATGAAGCACTTCATGCGGGGTCTCCCGGGCAAATCTCCGCCATGAACGCCCGGATCCGCGCGGCAACCTTCCTCGCTGTCAACTCGGGGGCAATGCCGAAGCCCGAACTGTCGAAGCTCACGCCGCCGATCGAGGTCGCATTCCGGTCGCGTACCGCGAGGCGTACATCATCGATCATCTGACCGGCATTGAGCTCATAGACGCCGATGCCGCGCGCCGCGCGGGTGACGGCGACGAGTTGGGCCGAAGGGAACGGCCAGAGGGTGACCGGCCGGAAGAAGCCGACTCTCAAGCCTTCTCTGCGAAGCTGCCCGACGACATAGCGCACGATGCGGGCCGGTGTGCCATAGGCGACGATGACGCAATCGGCGTCCTCGCAGCCACCTTGCTCGTACATGGGCTCCATTTGGCGCTCGATGGCCGCGACTTGCTCGCCGCTCGTTTCCAAGTACGTTCCGTAGTCCACATAAACCGGCGCATTGCGCTTGGTCGGCATGATGGAAGAGACGATACGCGCGTTGCCGGTCCCGCTCGACGAGCCATCGAGCGCCCAGTCCTTCCGCGGCAGCGTCCCGAAATCCACGGCGCCGGTATCGACAGCCTCGAACACATGAGCGAGATAGTAGTCACCCATGAACATCACCGGATTGCGGAATTTGTCGGCGAGATGAAAGGCGAGTTGCACCAGCCTCACCGCCTCGGTCAAGTCGACGGGCGCCAGTACGATGGTTCGGTAATCGCCATGCCCGCCGCCGCGAGTGGCCTGATAATAATCCCCCTGCCCGCGAGCCATGTTGAGCACCACCATGGGCACCCGCGCCAGGCAAAGTTCGGCGATTGATTCCTGCATGAGCGACAGGCCCTGTCCAACCGACCCCGTTGCGGCCCGGGCACCGGCGGCAGCGGCACCCCATGCCATGCCGATGGCCTCCAGCTCGCTCTCGGCATTCACGCAATCACCACCCGCATCCGGCAGCAGTTTGGCCATGCCCTCGAGCACCTCCGTGAACGGCGTCATCGGATAACCGGCGAAGAATCTGCAGCCGGCCGACACCATCGCCCGCGCGATCGCCTCCGATCCTTCGAGAAGCTCGGCGCTCATATCGCTTCACCCTGGCTCCCCGCGGCAACGGGTTGCGCATATCGCCAGACCTGAAAGACGAAATCCGGGCAGATCAACGCACATGCATGACACGCGACGCAGCCCGGCTCGAGCACGGGATAGAGATACCCCAGCGCGTTGCGCTTGTCGGTCGTCATCGACAATACATTCGGCCTGCAGGCGTCGATGCACAGCTCGCAGCCCTTGCAGCGATCGATGTCGATCACCAGCGTGCCGCGCGACACCGTGCCGCTCATACTCCCTGTTCCGACCCTGACCACGCGGGACAGAGTTGACTCGCAACAGTCTCATAGCCGATGCCGAGAGCGCGACGATTGGCTGCTGCGAATTGGCGCCGATAGGGTGGCAGAACCTCTTCCGCGATGGCCTGAAGCGTCTCGATCTTGACGATGCCCGTTGCCGCCGCAAAAGCACCCAGCGCCAACATGGCAGCCGCCTGCTGCATGCCCGCTGCGGCTGCCATGCCCGTCACGGCCAGCGGCAAGAGGGTGCCGTCATACGTCACCGGATGCTCGAACACACTGGTATTGATCAGAACTATCCCGCCCCGGCGAAGCTTCGCGACCATGCCGGGCCAGCCCATCGGATGCATGGCGAGGCCCGCCCACGCGACATCGATCACCGGGGGCGTGAGCAGGCTGGCGGTGCCGACGACAACCGCTGCCTCCGTATCGCCGCCGCGCATCTCGCCGCCGTAGGTACCGAACATCAGCACCCGCCGCCCTTCGTGCATCGCGGCAACCGCCAATGTTTTGGCGGCGAGCTGGATGCCCTGACCGCCGATGCCCGACAAGAGGATCTCACGTTCCAAGGATTTTTTTATCCTAGGGTCGACGACCCTCACCGTCTTGACCCCATGAGACAGGAAGGAGCGGCATTCCCCCGGGCGGGGATTGGCACACGGGATCAATACGTATCGCGGGCTTCGGCATATAAGAAGGCCATCGAGGAGTGGCCAATGACCTACCGTATCGAGCAGCTTTCGCGGGAATTGAGCTTCGGCAAGATCGTGCGCGGGTTGCGATCCGCGGACATCTCTCAAGAATCGGTGCGCACCGCGTTGCGGCGAGCTTGGGTAGATGAGGGGCTCTTGGTCTTCCGCGACGGCGACATCAGCGATGATTTCCAAGTCGGCCTGAGCCTCGTATTCGGCCCGCTGGAACGGCATCCCGTTCGCGAGATTCAAGTCGCGGCCAATCCCGATCTCATTCGACTGACTTCGGTCCCGGGCGATTCGACCTGGGTCGAGATCGATGGAGAAATCGGGGGCGCCTGGCTCGGATGGCATTCCGATCTTGTATACACGGACACGATCAACCACGGAGGACTGTTGCGTGCCCTAAAGACCACCAGCCGCGGCGGGACCACCGGATTCATCGATCAGATCGATGCTTACACGCGATTGCCGCAGGCCATGAAGGACCGCATCGAGGATTTGAGCGTCGTGTATCAGATGGGGCCGCTCGATAGCTTTCCCTACGCCTGGAAGAGCAAGGTGCGCGTGGTGCAGCTCGCCGAGCACGCACGCAAGGCATTGCAGCGAATTGTCCCGGACTTTCCGCCGGTGGCACATCCGCTGGTGTTCACGCAGCCGGAAACCGGGCGCAAGGTACTCAACTTGTCGCCGCTGTTCGCGCGCTATATCGAGGGCATGCAGAACGCCGACGGCGATGCGCTGCTCGCGGATCTCGCGGGACATATTCTCGATTGCCCTGCCTACCATCATAGCTGGTCCCTCGGCGAAATGGTGCTGTGGGACAACTGGCGAATGCTGCATTCGGTCACGCTGGCGCCCGTCGACGAGACTCGAGTCATGCAGCGCACGACCATTGCCGGCGATTACGCGCTTGGCAGGAAGCTCGGTGCGCAGCCCGCACGTCCCGCCGCATATGTTTGAATCCGCAGGGCCATCACCATGCTTGACTTGAAAATCACGGGCGGAACGATTGTCGACGGGAGCGGCGGACCGCGATTTCGCGGCGACATCGGCATCAAGGACGGCCGAATCGCAGCCATCGGGGACATCGCCGAAGACGCCGCGGAGACGCTGGATGTTGCCGGCCGCATCGTCGCGCCCGGGTTCATCGACGTGCACACGCATTATGACGCGCAGGTGTTTTGGGATCCCACGTTGAGCCCGTCGTGCTACCACGGCGTGACGACGGTTGTCGGAGGCTTCTGCGGCTTCTCGATCGCGCCGATGAGCGCCGAGGCGGCCGGCTACATCAAGCCGATGCTGGCGCGGGTCGAGGGAATGCCGCTCGAGACTCTGGACAAGGCGGTGCCGTGGAACTGGTCGTCATTCGGCGAGTATCTCGACTGCATCGAAGGCCGCATCGGTCTCAATGCAGGCTTCTTCGCCGGCCATTCGGCGATCCGCCGAGTCGTGATGGGCCCGCGCGCGGTTGGGGAAAAGGCGAGCCAGGAAGACATGGAGGCGATGAAGGCGCTGCTCGGCAAATCGCTGAGTGAAGGCGCGATGGGCTTTTCGACGACGATTTCCGCCACGCACAACGACGGCGACGGCAACCCTGTTCCGTCTCGCTGGGCATCGCACGAGGAGATCATCGAGCTCGCACGCATCGTGCGCGACCATCCCGGTGCGGGGCTCGAGCTCCTGCCCGACCTCGACTTCGGTCCCGGCACTCGGGAATTGATCACGGAGTTTTCCATAGCTGGAAACCGGCCCGTCAACTGGAACGCCGTGGCGGTTACCGGTCGTGCCGATCGCGTGAAATACGCAGCTCACCTGCTGGCGGTGAGCGACTTCGCTCGTGAGCGCGGCGGTGAAGTCATTGCGCTCACCCTGGCCTCTACGCCTGAGATATACATGAACCTGTACTCGGGCTTCGTATTCGATGCGCTGCCGGGCATTTGGCGCGAAGTATTCAAATGGCCCGTGGCCGAGCGCATGCGGCGCTTCGAAGATCCCTCCCTGCGCAAACAATTGGCTGCGGATGCCGCGTCGGTGCCGCCTGAAGCCGCCCTGGTCGCGATGGCGAATCTGCCGAACTACACGGTCGTGTCCGTCACGGCGGAGAGAAACAAGAAATACGAGGGCCGCAAGATTGCGGCGATCGCCGCCGAAGAGCACCGCGAACCGATCGATGTCATGCTCGACATCGCGCTGGACGACGGGCTGCGATCCACCTTCTCGCCGGAAATTGGCGGTAACGACCACGGGGCCTACGAATTGCGCGGCAAGTTATGGCAGGATGACCGGACCTTGATCGGCGCTTCCGATGCCGGCGCGCATCTCGATCTCATCGATACGTTCGCCTTCTCGACCTCCTTGCTCCAACAGGGCGTGCGTGAGCATGAGGTGATCACCTTGGAGGCGGCCGTGCATCAGATCACGGATCGCCCGGCGAGATACTACGGCCTGATCGACCGCGGACGGATTGCGCTCGGGAATCACGCCGATCTCGTGGTATTCGATGCCGAGACGGTGGGTCGGGGTCCCAGCTATTACCGGTATGACGTACCCGGCAACGAGCTTCGCATTTATGCCGATGCGCTTGGGATCGATCACGTGTTCGTCAATGGGGTGCAGATCGTAAAGAACGGCGAGCATACCGGGGCTACGCCCGGCCAGGTTCTCCGTTCTGGAAGGGACACCCGCACGGTTGCGCTCGACGCAATGCGCGCCTAGTTGCCGGCTGGCTGCGCTCCCAGCCTCGCCGTCAACCGCACCGCGCGCGCTTCCGGGTAGTCACCGAGCCATAGCATCACGAGAGCGGCAAGGACGGACATCGGAATGCCCGCCGTCAGCAACAGGTGATAGTCGCCGCTCATGTCGTAGAGTCGGCTGGCGAGCACCGGGCCGACGCCCGAGGCGATGGTGAGAGCTGCGCTGATGAAACCGAATATCGTGCCGAAGGCACGCATGCCGAAATGACGTGTGGTGAGATACACCAAGAGCTGCAGCTGGGCGCCCGACGATGCGCCTACCAGGCCGATCGCGATGAGGCACATCACCACGGAGGGGTTGGGCATCAGGAGCAGCGCGCAAGTGCCAAGCGGCAGCGCCATCATCGCGGCTGCGACGGCCTGACCGGGAAATCGATTGGCGAGCAAACCGTAGGAGAGCTTGCCGAGCACGCCGAACAGGCCGTAACTGCCGGCGATGAGCGCAGCTTTGTCGCGGGTGAGCCCGGCACTGGTGAGGATCGGCAGCAAGTGAATGCTGAACGCCATGACCAGCGAAAAGCTGATGAAGATGGCGATCGCCATCTTCCAGAAGGTCGGCGAGCGAAGCGCCTCGCGGGTGGACAGGCCGGTCTCGACGGGCGGGATCGCCCTGCCCTCGCTCTGTCTCAGCCGGTCGCGACGGCTGTAGAAGAGGAACGAGGTGATCAGCAGCAGTGCCGCCGCCGCACCGCCACCGAGAATCAGGTAGGCAGCGCGCCAGCCATAGGTGTCGATCACGAGTGTCGAGACGATCGGCACGACCGTGGCCGAGAGTGCGCTGCCCGAAAGCGTGGCCGCCAGCGCAAGCCCGCGGCCCGCCTCGAATTCACTGGCGACGGCCGAGGTCCAGATCGGCGTGAGGATGAGCTGCGCGGCGAGCGAATAGAACAACCACAACAGCAGCCAGCCGGTGCGCGAACCATTGGCGGTGGCAAACAACGAGAGCGCGCATCCGGTGAGTGCGATTCCCGTCAGCGCAATGCGGCGCGGCCCGAAGCGGTCGATCATGCGCCCGACGATCGGCTGGCAGATGACGCAGGTGACCGCGTAGAGAGTGAACCCCGAGGTGATTTGGCTGCGGGACCAGCCGAACGCTTTCTCGAGCGATGCCATGAAAGGCCCGAGCGAGAAGTTCGCGACGCCGATCATGGTAAAACCGAGCATGCTGGCAAGGACCAGCGGCCAATGCGCGCGCCATTCCGCCGCGGCAGCGCCCCTCGGCCAGCTCTGTTGAACTGTCATCTGCCCCGCCTCCCTTGCGCCAACGACCCGGAGGCTAGCACGACGTCGGGTGGGCGCGAAGCCGCGAATGATGGGATAGCTGCGCGGGCAGACGCGCTACGATTGGCATGAGAGCTGAATCACCGGTGGAGTGATCATGAGCGCTGCGTCCAACTTGCCGTCGACATCCAAACTCGACTATGACGTGATCATCGTCGGCGCCGGCTTCGCCGGGCTGTACGCCCTCTATAAGCTGCGCAAAGAGGGCTATTGCGCTCGAGTCTATGAGGCGGGAACCGGCGTCGGGGGCGTCTGGTACTGGAACCGCTATCCGGGCGCCCGAGTCGATGTCGAGAACCTCGAATATTCATACACGTTCTCCGCGGAGCTCGAGCGAGACTGGCAATGGTCCGAGCGGTATTCCTCGCAGCCGGAACTCGAGGCCTATGCCAACCACGTCGCCGACCGCTTCGACCTGAGGCGCGACATTCAATTCGACACACGGGTCACCGCGATGCGGTTCGATGAGGAGAGGAACCGCTGGCATGTGAGCACCAACCGCGGCGATCAAGTCACGTCGCGATATTGCGTGATGGCGACCGGCTGCCTCTCGATCCCCAAGACCATCGACCTGCCAGGAATCGACCAGTTCAAGGGCGCAATTTACCGCACCAGCCTCTGGCCGAAAGAAGGCGTCGACTTCAGGGGCAAGCGTGTCGGCGAGATCGGCACGGGATCCTCCGGCGTCCAGTCGATCCCGATCATCGCCGCGCAGGCGGCGCATCTCACCGTCTTCCAGCGCACCGCCGCTTTCAGCATGCCCTCACAGAACGGCGCGTCCGATCCCGCCAAGGTCAAGGCGTGGTTCGACAATCGCGACAGATATCATCGACAGCAGCGCCAGTCGGCTTTTGGCCTCGTGATGACCGAGCTCTCGACGATTTCGGCCCATGATGTGTCGGCCGAAGAGCGCCGCCGGCTGTACGAGGAGCGCTGGGCCCAGGGCGGCCTCGGGATCATCAGCACTTTCTACGATCTGCTGATCGATCAGAGAGCCAACGACACCGCCGCCGAGTTCGTCCGCGAGAAGATCCGCGCACTGGTCGATGCGCCCGAGACGGCGAGGAAGCTGATACCGTACGGCCACCCGATCTTCACCAAGCGGCCATGTGTCGACAGCGGCTACTTCGAGACCTTCAACCGCGACAACGTCACGCTCGTCGATCTGCGCGAAGAGCCGCTCGAGACAGTGACCGAGACCGGCATCCGCGCCGGAGGCAAGAATTACGACTTCGACATTCTCGTGCTGGCGATCGGCTTCGACGCGATGACCGGTGCGCTGTGCAACATCGACATTCGCGGTCGCGGCGGCGTGTCGCTGAAGGAGCAATGGGCCGACGGTCCCGGGACCTATCTCGGCCTCGCCGTCGCCGGCTTCCCCAATATGTTCCTCATCACCGGCCCGGGCAGCCCCTCGGTGCTTGGCAATATGATCTCCGCCATCGAGGAGAACGCCAACTGGATCGCAGAATGCATGACCTACATGGGCCAGCGCGAGTTGAGCGCGGTCGAAGCGACGCGCGAGGCGCGGGACGCGTGGGTCGCTGAGGTCAATCGGGCGGCTGCTACGACCCTCTATCCGCTCGCCAAAAGCTGGTACATGGGCGACAACGTACCCGGCAAGAAACGCGTCTTCCTGCCCTATATCGGCGGCTGGAAAAAATATCTCGACCGCTGCGACGAAGTAGCGGCCAAGGGCTATGAAGGCTTCGCCTTCGCCTCCCTGCGCAACTAACCGGCTTGCCGAGAGACGGGGTCCCAGAGCAATGGCAGCTTGCAGATCGTCAGATTGAGACCGGGACGGTAGGTCGGCCGCTCCGCGGGATCGATACGCACGCTGGGCATACGCGCAAACCACTCTTCATAGAAGACTCGCATTTCCAGTCGGGCAAGATGCGAGCCGACGCAGCGGTGCGGCCCCGAGCCGAAAGTCATGTGGGCCTTGTTCTGACGGTCGATATCGAACGTCATCGGGGTGGGAAAGGATTTGGGATCCAGATTGCCGGCAGGCAGCATCAGCAACGCCCGCTCACCCTTCTTGAGCCGCACACCACCGAACTCCGCATCGCGTCCCACCACCCGAGGCAGCATCACGACCGCATAACGGCGCAGCACTTCTTCGATCAACGCCGGGATGAGCGCGCGCTCGGCGCGGATGCGCTCTTGAAGCTCCGGATGACAGGCAAGATGGTACATGCCGAAAGTGAATGCATTGACCAGCGTGTCGAGTCCTGCTGTGAATAGCAGCAGGCAGTAGGAATGCATATCCTCCGCGGTCGGTGGGTGGCCGGCGATGTCGCTATCGAGCAGCCGGCTGATCAGATCGTCCTCGCGCGCGAGCGTGCGTGCCTCGATGAGCTCCCCCATTGCCCGATTGACGCTGGCAAAGGCGGAGGCGCGCTTGGCATTGTCGATGGACATCATGTTGCTCATCCAGCCGCGGAACTCGCCGAGTCGCGACAGGGGCATGCCCATCATTTTCATGAAGACGGTGACCGGGAGTGGCTCAGCGACTGCATGGAGGAACTCGCCGCGGCCAAGCGGAGCAAGCGAAGTGATGAGATCGGCCGCGAGCGAGCGAATCCCCGCTTCCATGCGCTTGATCTCATTGGGCGCGAAGGCTCTCATCAACGGCATGCGATATACCGCATGGCGCGGCGGGTTCATCGACTGCGGGCCGAAGTGCGGCTCGCCGCCGTCCTCCATCGGCGGGATCATGACCATAGGGCCGTCGTCGGCGAGCTCGGTATTACTGGAGAAGAGCTCCGTATCCCGCGCAGCCTCGAGCAACAGCTCGTGGGAGTTGATGAACCAGTGACCGCCGTTGTGCGGAGTCCAATGAATGCCTCGGCCCGCTTCCTCGGCGAGCTGGAACAATCCCTCGTGAAGGTCCCCCGTCGCGCGAAAACGGCTGTCGCCGTAGATGTCATAATCAACGACGTGCACGCTCATGGTCACCTCGATGCTTGCTACGCGATATCGTATACACTGATGGAACCCCTGAACAGCCAGCCCGATACTTTGATGAAATGCTTCCCCAATCCATAGAGCTGCGCGTCGAGCAAGCTGCGCTGGATGACCTCATGGCGCGCCTGCGGCGCACGCGCTGGTCGCCGGAAATCGAGAATTCCCAATGGGAATACGGAGCCAACGGAGCGTTTCTAAGAGATCTGGTCGAGTATTGGGAACGTGGTTTTGACTGGCGCAAGCAAGAAATCGAGATCAACCGCTATGCGCATTTTCGGCTCGAGATCATCGAAGGCGTCCCGATACATTTCATACTGGAAAAGGGCAAGGGGCCCGCGCCGGTACCGCTGATCCTCACCCATGGCTGGCCGTGGACTTTCTGGGATTGGCACCAGCTGATCGGCCCTTTGACCGATCCGGCACGCTATGGGGGCGACCCGGCCGATTCGTTCGATGTCATCGTGCCGTCTTTGCCGGGATATTGCCTATCGACGCCGCTTCGACGAGCCGGCATCACGGCCCCAACGGTTGCGGATCTCTGGCACCGACTGATGCATGACATCCTCGGCTACGACCGATTTGCTGCTGCGGGCGGCGACTGGGGGAGCTTCGTCACCGCGGAGCTCGGTAGACGCTACGTTGCGTCCATGCGCGGCGTGTATCTATCGTTTCCACCGCTCTGGCATGCCGGCGGGGTGGACAATCTACGCAGCGAAGACTACGCGGCGAGCGAAGCGGGCTGGCTCGAAAAGACGCGCCGAAAGTGGCAGACCGTCGTGTCACACCTGACGGTGCATTCCAGGGATCATCAGACCTTGGCATGGGCGCTCAACGATTCGCCCGTCGGACTCGCGGCCTGGCTGCTCGAGCGCCGGCGCAACTGGAGCGACTGCAACGGTGATCTCCTTTCGCGCTATACCCGCGATTTCTTGCTTACCAATGTTTGCCTGTACTGGTTCACACAGAGCATTGCCTCCTCCATGCAACTCTACGCGGAAGAATTCCGTGCGGGCGCGATTGCCGGCGACAACTTCCTGGGGTCGACGCCGCCGGCGCGCATCGAAGCCCCTACGGGGATCGGTGTCTATCCAGAGGAAATAGCGCTGCTGCCGCGCAAGCTTTGTGAGCAGGCCGCGAACCTGGTCCATTGGAGCGTGCTCCCTGAAGGAGGTCATTTCGCTCCGGCCGAGACTCCCGACATCTACGTGAGGGAGCTACGCACTTTCTTTAGGTCTCTTCGGTAAGGCGATCGCGGGACGGAGGTACGATGGGCGTTCTTGACACACGCAGCAATCTACGGGGCCGCAAAGCGGCGATCATCGGCGGCGCCGACGGAATAGGTAAGGCCATCACCATGGCTTTGGTGGCCGCAGAGGTGGACGTCGCCTTCTGCGACATCAACGAGGCGGCGGTCGGAACGACCAAAACCGAAATCGAGGCCGCGCGCGCCAACGTTGTCGCCGAAGTTGCCGATGCCCTCGATGCTGCGCAGCTGCGTCGATTCTATTCCGTTACGCAGGCGGCGTTCGGGCATGTCGACATCGTCGTCAACGTAGTCGGCGGGGTTCTGATGCAACCGTTCATGGACAAGTCGCCCGAGTCCTGTGAAAGGGACATTCAACGAAATTTCGGCTATGTGCTCGAGTCGACCCGCTTGGCCGTGCCGCTTCTGCGCAAGAGTGGACGCGGCGGCGCGATCGTCAATTTCACCACGATCGAAGCGCACCGTGGGGCCGGCGGGTTCGCCGTCTATGCGGCGGCCAAGGCGGCGACCACCAACTTCTCGCGAGCCATGGCATGGGAGCTCGGACCCGAAGGCATCCGGATCAACGTGGTCGCACCCGACACCACCGCCAGCGAAGGCAACCGCAAGGCGCTTCCGGAGCCGTTGCAGGCCGTCAATGCCGCCGCCCCGCTGGAATGGTGGGACCGCTCCTACAAGATGTACATCCCGCTGGGCGTACCGCCCTCGACGGAAGATCTTTCCAATGCGGTTCTTTTCCTCGTCTCGGATCTTTCACGGTCCATTACCGGACAGGTCATCCATGTGGACGGCGGCACCGCGGCGGCTCTCGGCATGATTCGCTGGTCTCAGGATGAGAACGTCACACTGCCCTTGCCGTCAGGGGCGACGCTCGAGCAGCTGTTCGGGAAAAAGTAAGCCGCCTGCGTATGAGGCATGTCATCCCTCTCGCGAATGTCCCGCAGGGTCAAGACGCGGTGCTGAGCGAAACTTTATCGTGGGACTCTCCATGGCGACCACATTTTCCGAGCCTCACGCGAGCACCTCGCCGCGCGCACGCCAGGCGAGAATAGCGCCGGGCGAATCGGCTGAAGCGTTCATCGATCGTATCGGAGTATTCGCCATCGACGATCAGGGCGTCGCGCGGCTGCCGGTATTGGTCGCCGGCGCGCTGCTGGTTCCGGAGCTTCCCGCGGCGGACAAGATCGAGGAAGCAATCAACTCGGGGCTTCGAAGTGTCGATGTGTACGACACCCATCTGGTCATGGCGGACGCAGAGGTCGCAGGACGCAAGCTCCGCTGCCTGGCTTTACCCCGAGTGACGGATCCCGCGGCACTCGTCCCACGGGACATTGGCGATCAGATCCGCAGCCTGCACCCGCTTGATTTCGGGGCGGTGGCGGCATATGTGGACGCGATCGGCCGGACGATGGCGCCTGCGGGCGCGCTGGTCTCGCGTGCGCTGCCACTGGCGATCGCTTGTTCCGACCAGCCTGAATGTTTCGTGCGCTTGGGCTTTGCCGACGTGCATGCGGCGTTTGACGGTACGACGCTTGGTCGCGCGGTCGACCGCGAACTCGAATATGGCGGCCGGCCCGGGCGCGCCTATCTAAACGGCTGGGTGGACATCCCGGACGACATCGCCGCGGGTGCGATGGCGATTGAGCGCGCGAGGATGGGAGGCTCGACTGCTGCGGCGGCACGCAAGCGGCGGTTACGCGCCGTTCCGACGACGCAACTTCACATCACAGCCGGCAATTCGCCGGTGGTACCGGCGATCTCTGCGCTGCGCGCTTTCGCCACGAAGGGTGCGGTAACGATCAAACTCCCGTCGGGCGCGCTCGTCGCGGGCGCGGCCCTCGCCCTCGCGATGTATGTGACGGCAGCCGAGCATCCGCTCACCCGCCATGCCTCGATCGCCTATTGGTCCGGCGGTGACGAGGCAGTCGAATCGGTGCTACTGCACCACGGGGCGTTCGAGCGAATCGTGGTCTGGGGATCGCGCGCCTCGGTGAACGCCGTCGCCACGCGAGCAGCGGGAACCAAGACCTTGGTGTTTAACCCGCGCTATGGCGTCAGTCTGATCGGGCGCGCAGCATTGGCGCCGCAGACGATCGACGAGACCGCCCGCCGCGCCGTGCAAGACACCTGCGTGTGGAATCAGCAGGCCTGCATTGCCTCGCTCGTCCATTACGCCGAGGGCAGCGGAGCGGAAATCGACCGCTACTGCGCGGCCTTGACCAAAGAGCTGTCACTCTGGGATGTCGCACAAAACCATAGGCCCAACCGGGCGATGGTCGGCCGCATTCGCAGCGCGCGACGCGGCGAACTGTCCGACGGAGTATGGAGCGTCAACGGTCCGCCGGTGGCACCCACCTCTGCGGTAGTGCGGATGGACCGCGGCTTCGACTTGTCCACGCACCCGCAGGCCCGCGTCGTCGTGGTGCGTGCGGTGAACGACCTCGCCGAGACACTGCATCTCATGCATTCCGGCGTCTCGAGCGTCGGCATCTTTCCGATCGAACGGCTTGACGGTCTGCGCGACGAAATCTGCGGCCGCGGCGTCACCTCGGTTATTCCCTTGGGCGAAGCCGATACGTTGTTCGCAGGCTCACCCCATGACGGTATGCGGCCGCTGAGCGAGCTTGTCTCCTGGGCGGTGAGCTGAAGCCGCGACGCCGCGCCGGGCCCTACACGATGGAACTCTTTATCGAACAGAACCCGGGCGCGCGTCTGCTGGCATTGCTCGAGGCGCAAAAACCGATCGCCGCGCTTTACGAGCCCTGGGTCCAAGGTGAAAAGATCGACCGAGACCGCCTGCGCACGCTGCACGACACCGCGACGGTGGCGGCCCATCGTTACTATGTCGAGTCGATTCCGATTTATCGCAAGCTCGCGGAGGAACTGCGACTGGTCGAATGCGACGACCCCGAGACTATTCGTGCCGAGTTGGCAAGCACCGATCATTTGTTCAAATCCTATCCACAGGAGTGGATCGAGGCGCGCGATTTCAAATCGATGACCGAATGGGTCCGGCAGATCACTTCAAGCCCGGCGCGGCCCAAGCTCGAGGGCATCGAGACAATCGAGCAGTGGCTCGCCACGATGCGCGAGGCGGGCTGGCTCTTGCGCTTTTCTTCGGGCACTTCGGGGCACCTGTCATTTGTGCCGCGCGACGGGCTCACCGACCGCTCCTTGATGCACTTCACGGTCCGCCAGTGGGTTCAGATGGCCGGCCGAAAGCCCCTGCCGCTCAATGAATTCGACGGGTATTTCATGGTGTTCGCGGGCGGCTATCAGACGATCTCCGCGCAAGGTGTAATGCTCGGCAGGCTATGCCGGTCGGCAACCTTCATGTACCCCGAAGCATCAAATGCGGATCTGCTGCGATTGGCGGTTAGAGGGCCACAGAGTGAGGCCGAGGAAGCGGCGCTGACTTCGTTCCGGGCGCGCACGGGCGGCCGCATGGACGCGCATTGCGCCCGCATCCTCGACGGCATGCTCGCCTCGGCCAAGGCGGAACGGCCGATTCTGTTGTACGCGCCGCCTTTCCAGCTGCTTGATCTGTGCGAGCGGATGGAGGCCCGCGGCGAACGAATCCCGCCGCAGCCGCTCGCCTCGCTGATGACCGGGGGTGGTTGGAAGTCGTTCGAGAACCAGCGCATTGCGCGCGAAGATCTGCTCGCGTACGCGCACGAGCGGCTGGGATTCCAGCCGGACCAGATGCATGAAGGCTATGGCCAGAGCGAATCGAACTGTCACTTCAACCGCTGTGTCCATGGCCGCTTCCACGCGACGCCGCTGTCGGTGCCCATGGTGCTCGACGCGAATCAAGACATCATGCCGGCCGGCGGTGTCGGCCGATACGCCTTCGTCGATCCGCTCATCAGCTCCTACCCCGGCTTCGTCATCACGGGCGATGAAACGGAGCTCGTCGATGAAACCTGCCCGTGTGGCCTGTCCGGACCTGCAATCATCGGGGAAGTTCGGCGCGCGAAGGGGCAGGAGATCAAGGGATGCGGTGGGGTGATGACGGCAGCACGCGGCTGAAATCAGCGCTTGGTGAAGGCGAGCTTCAACGCCTCGTACTGCAGTTGGAAGTAGGCGACCGACCCTGGCGCGCCGGGAACGAGCGAAGCCGAACCGTGGAAGGCGCCGGGCAGAACGTGTAGCTCCGTCGGCACCCCGGCCCGCATCAGACGCCGGGCGTATTCGATGGCCTCCTCCACGAACAGGTCGAGCGCACCGACAACGATGAACGCCGGTGGGAGGCCCGATAGGTTCTCGACGCGAGCCGGTACCGCGCGCGCTGGTACCGCTGTCGATCCCGGCTCGACCCCGAGCAGCGAGGTCCAGCCGATTCGATTGAGGTCGGGAGTCCAGACGAACTCGCCGGTGTATGGGTGCGGCTCGGAGGTGCTGCCCGTGCGATCGTCGAGCATCGGTTGGCCCAGCAATTGAAGCAGCATCTTCGGGCCGCCCCGCTCGCGGACCAGAATCGCCAGCGCGGCGCAATGGCCGCCGCCCGCGCTTTCGCCCCCGCAGGTAATGCGCGAGGTATCGAAGCCGAGCGCGGCACCCTCGCGATGGACCCATTGCAGCGCTGCGTAACAGTCTTCGAGCGCACCGGGATACCGCACCTCCGGTGCAAGGCGGTAATCGACCGACACGACCACGCAGCCGACCGCAACACACATCTGGCGGCATAGGACGCCATCGATGTCGGCGCTGCCGGCGATATAGCCGCCGCCATGGATGTCGATGTGAACCGGCAGCGGAGCGGCAAGACCCGGCGGAGTGTATACGAGGACGCGGACCTGCGGCGCACCGGCGGGACCGGGAATGCGCCGTTCCTCGATCTTGACGCCGTCATCGGCGGGCGGCGGCATCGATTCGATCAGCGCCTTCATCATCGCGCGCAGTCCCGCCACGTTTTCCGCGTTCAATGCGGATCCAAACGAATCGAGCAGCGCGTGCGCTTCGCGCATGACCAGGTGACGGCTTCGCGACATTATTGTTCTCTCCTCACTTGCGAGACCCATTCGGTGAGCGCTGTGCGATGAAACATCGTATCGCGGGCATGAGTCCGCAGGCAATCGCACATTCGAATCAAGCCGGCGATTTGTTCGAGTCGCATGAGATCAAAACGAACTCCCGCATCTCCATTAGACTTCGCACTCGCCTGACAGGCGAAACTATGGAGCCATCTTCGACCCACCGTTACTGCGGCACATCGGCCGCGCGCTCCTTGGCCCTTGGCGCACTCCTGGCGGCATGCTCCACGGCGAGCGCAGCCGCTGCGGATGACGGGGCTTCGCTGGTGCGCGAGCATTGCGCTTCCTGTCACGGCGAGACTCTCGCCGGCGGCGCCGGGCCCGCGCTGGCCGGAGCCGGCTTCACGTTCCGCTGGGGTGGGAAGCCGGCCGCACTTTATGATCTCATCTCGACGACCATGCCGCCTGGTCAACCGGCAAGCCTGTCGAAGCCCGAGTACCGGGCCATCACCCACTACCTGTTGGCTCAATCAGCCAAAGCTCAAGCTTTGATGAAGAGCGCCGCTGCGGGTCCACAGGTTCAACTGCCCGCTGAGCCGCGGATCGTCGGCACGGCAAGCACACAAGGGCCTGACGACGCCGAGCTAGCACGGCCCAACGACGCCGACTGGCTGACCTATAATCGCGATTATCGGAGCCAGCGATATTCTCCGCTGCGCCAGATCACACCGCAGAACGTCGGCTCATTGGTGCCCAAGTGCATCTTTCAGGTCGGTGAGGTCGGACCCTTCCAGACCTCGCCCATTGTTCGCGGCGGACGCATGTACGTGACCACCGCGCATCGCACTCTCGCGCTCGATGCTGCAACGTGCAAACCGCTCTGGACGCACGAGTATGTCCCTGCAGGTCCCGAGCTCCGGCCGCTCAATCGCGGTGTGGCGCTCTACCAGGGCATGGTGATCCGGGGCGCCTGCGATGGTCATTTGTTCGCGCTCGACGCGGCCACCGGAAAGCTGCTGTGGGATGTTTGGGTCGCAGACAGCCGCAAGGGGTACTGGCTTGCGGCGGCACCGGTAGTATTCGACGGCAAGGTGTTCATCGGTGAAGCCGGTGCCGACATGGGTGTGAACGGCCATGTGTATGCCTTCGATGCAGCGACGGGTCGGCTAATCTGGACATTCGACCTGATACCCACCGGCCACCAGCCAGGCGCCGATACCTGGGGAACGAGCGGTGTCGCGGGCGGCGGATCGACCTGGAGTACCATCACGGTCGACCCGGAGACCCACAGTGTGTTCTTGCCGGTGGGGAATCCCGCTCCGGATTTGGACGACCGTCTTCGACCGGGCGACAATCTCTACACCGACTCGGTCATCGTCCTCGATGCCGATACCGGAAAGCTCAGGTGGTACGTTCAACAGAACCCGCACGACACGCACGACTGGGACACTGGCGCCGCACCGACGATCTTCGACCAGGAAGGCCGCAAATTCTTGGCGGTTGGCAGTAAGGACGCGAGACTCTACATCTACGATCGCGACAGCCATGCGCTGCTCGCGAAGGCCGATCTGGCGCAGCGTCTCAATACGGATATTCCGCTTTCGACGAAGCCCGTGCGCGTGTGTCCCGGCGTCATGGGCGGGGTGGAATGGAACGGCGCCGCCTATGATCCCAACAACCGGATGCTGTTCATCAACTCGGTCGACTGGTGCGCGACGCTGACGCAGCAGGACCCCGAACACCCGGGTGCATACGGACTTGGGGGAGCCTACACTCAGGATCCTCCGCAGCAAGCGACCGGATCGCTGCGTGCATTCGACGCCGCCAGCGGCATCGAGCGGTGGGCCTACTCGCGGGGGGGGCCCATGGTGGCCGGAATTACGACCACCGCCGCGGGTCTCGTGTTCACGGGAACCCCGGGCGGAGACTTGCTCGCCTTCGACGGCAAAACGGGCCGGCAGCTATACGATTTCTACACGGGCGGAGCGGTCGCGGGCGGCGTCGCCACGTACATGGTGGCGGGAAAGCAATACGTCGTGGCAATTTCCGGCAATAGCTCCAAGAGCGTCTGGTTTGAACTGAACACCGGCGCTGCCACCGTTGTCGTCTTCGGTCTTCCCTAACCGATCATCTCGCCGCGTCGCGGCCGATCTCTCCCGCGGGACGAGTGTTCTAGTTTGCCGGCGTTGGGTCGCCGAGAGATATCGTCAAGCCGCCGTCGACGGAAATCCTTTGGCCATTGATGAAGGTCGACTCGTCGGATAGCAGAAAGGCGACGGCGTCGGCAATGTCGTTGGGTTCGCCCAATCGAGGCGAGGCGGTGCGCCGCAGGATATCGGCGAGCGGCAGCATATCCGCGTGGCGCCAGGCAGTCTCCGTCATCATCATGCCGGGCGCCACGCTGTTGCAGCGTATTTTGGACTTCCCCCAACGTGCCGCAATGTGTCTCGTCAAGGCGTCGAGCGCCGCTTTAGCACAGCCGTAGGCAACGCGCGTCGGCTCTCCGGCAAATGCTGCCGCGGAAGATGATTGCACGATGCTGCCGCCTCCGCTTGCCAGCATCTTTGGAATTGCGAAACGACAGGCGAGGAACAGGCCGCGAAGATCGGATGCGATGGTGCGGTCGAAAGTCTCTATGTCGATTTCCACCGCGTCACCGTCGGCGGCAAGCAAACTCATGTCGGCCGCGTTGTTGAACAGGCCGTCGAGACGGCCGTGCTTGGCGACCGCTTCCTCCATGAGCCGTGAGAGTGAATCGGCATCCTTGAGGTCGGCGCGGCAGTAATGCGCGCAGCCGCCGGATTCGACGATGGACGCAGCGAGTTGCTCGCCGCGATCCGCCGAGATTCCCGCGAGCACGAGCTTGGCGCCTTCCGCCGCGAGGCGGCGCGACGTGCTTGCCCCCAGGCCCTGTGAAGCGCCCAGCACCACGATGACCTTGGAAGCCAGTCTCGTCCTGCCGATACCCGACTCGGCGCTGTGCGGCTTAGACATAACTCAGTCCCTCGTATCCGGTTTGTTCGGCCAATGCTTCATGGAAAAGATGAACTCCCTTCTCGTTCTTGCCGACGAGCGTATGATCGTGTCCGCCAAGCGCCAATCCGCGAGCGCAGGCGGCCCACACAGGGGCATCTTCCCGCACAGCAGCCGCCGATCGGCGCGCCATGTCGGCCGGGCTCGGGAGATTCTCCGGTGCATCGTCGACGGGGCTCATCCAGCCGTAGCGGAACAACGTGCTGTCAATCGTGGGGCCGGGCTCGAGATCCGCATAGATGAGGCCGTAAAGCTCCTGGGCGAGAAGCATGCCCGGCGACAAGAGCCAAACCTGCGCGATGCGGCCGGCCGTCGGCACCTTCTCGCCGCTCGCTTGCAACTGCCGAATCTCCGCAATTTCCTTTTGCCCGAACATCGGCAATGAATATCGAACGTGGGGGCCAAATCGGTCATACACGGCGAGGTCCACCGCAGAAATGGATTGAAACCGCTCTCCGCCCCCGGCAGGATCCACATTGAAGGTCGCGCGGTGAACGAACGGAACATGCAAGGATTCGACCAATCCTTCCGCAACCGTCTTCCAGTTGGCGGCTAGCGGCTCATGCGCGAGTGCGTTGTAGTACTTCATCCTCTCACAGCCGAGCGAGGCGATCTGCGCATCGACTTCACCGAGATGGCTCGCGACGTCGATCGCCCTTCCCGGCGTGAGGATCACCCATATGAAGCCATGGCGCTCCTCGCTCGCAAGCTCGACCAGGCCGAGCTTGCGATAGTCGAGCGTCGCATTTCGGTCAGGCAGCGGCGTGCCTATCAACTCACCCTTCGTGTTGTAGGTCCAGGCATGATATGGGCATGAAAACCCCCGCGCTTTACCGCAGCCTTGCGCAGGCTCGGCGCCGCGGTGGCGGCAATAATTGAGAAACGCGTGCGCCACGCCGTCCTCGTCGCGAGTCAGCAGGATCGATCGACCCATTGCCGTGCGGACGAAATAGGTGTTCGGATCTGCAATTTCGCTCGCCGCCAGAAGGGCAATTGGCTGCGTCATGAAAAGGTGCCGCTCCCGGGCAGCGAACTTCTCGTCGGTGTAATAACTCAAGGGAACACGCAGGTAGCGCTCCGCCAGGTCGGGCATCTTCTTTGTCACGACTTCGACCGCTCGCTCGAGGACCTGGGTCTCGTCCACGCTCATGATGCATACCCCCCACAAAGCGCAGCATGATTGCCCGCCTGTCGTCCGAAGAATGAGCCGGCCGAAAGGGATATTCCAGAAGCGTAGTCACGCGCGTCATGTGCCAGCATCGACGCACACGCCCCGGCTGCATAGAGACCTGGAATCCGCTCGCCTGCTTCGTTCAAAACCTCGCCATTGGCAGAGATTCGCAGCCCTCCCAAGGTAAAGCCGTTGAATATGGCCCGGCCAAACGAGAAATCGAACGCGGCCCAGGGCGGCGTATCGAGTGGCTTGAGCCATTGCGGGTCCTTGCCGAAGTCGGGATCATTTCCTGCCGCAGCATTCATGTTGTAATCGGCCATAAGCCGTTGCAGGGAGTTGGTCGGCAACTCCAAGGCCCGCTCCATTTCCATGATCGTGTCGAAGCCATCGATGAGCCGCTGATTGGCCTGCTCGCTCCATTCCGGGTAGGCAAAGATGTCGGCATCCACAATGAGATAGGCAAGACCGCCGGGTTGGTCCGCTATCTCGATGCTCGTCCGGGTATGGTAACTGTCCTCGGCCACGAAACGTTTTCCATCGCGGTTGACCAATATGCCCTTTACCAGCTGCTCGGGCGGATAGATTGGCGACGTCAAGAGAAAGCCGTCCATGTGCTCGGTGGCGCCACCGGCCGCCATGCCCAGTTGGATCGCCGTGCCATCGTCGTACGGACCGCTCATGATGTTGGTTTCGCAGAAACGTGGAACGTACTGCGCCATCATCTGCGCGTTTTGGCTGAACCCTCCGGCGGCAAGGACGACGCCGCGCGATGCGCGGTAAAACCGCGCTTCTCCGAACTGGCGAGCGCGCACGCCCACGATCCGATCCCCGCCGCCGACCAGCGCATCGACCTTGATGTCGAAAATAGTCGCAACGCCGATTGCCTTCGCATGCGCGGCGAGTCTGTTGAGTGCCAGCGCGCCGCCGCCTTCCATACCGTCGAATGCGACCTTGTGGCCGCGGGGTGCGGGCCGAGCTCGATCGCGGAATGGCCACACGCGCTCGTTACCGGTCCAGATGAGACACTCGCGACCCGGCTGGATGACCGCCTTGAAAGCGTAATAGCTGCGGTCGAAAGGCACACCGCGCGCCTCCAGCCAATCGAAATGCGCAGCCGATCCCAGCGCGAAAGCGGCAATTTTCTCCTCGTCAGGAGCAGCGGAGACCGCGGTGAGGTAGGCGGACAGCGCCTCGGCATCGTCGTGAAATCCGCACGCGGTCTGGACGGCCGTGCCGCCTCCCAGATAGAAATGCCCCGCGGCGACTGCCGTGGAACCGCTGCACCCGCCGCTGCGCTCGAGTACCAACACGGCGGCGCCCGCTTCCCCCGCAGCAACCGCGGCGCATACACCGGCCATGCCGCATCCCACCACGATTACGTCCGCCGATCCTGACCAATGATCGACATCTCCGGACGAAATGATCATTCGAGTATCAGGCGCTCGCCGCCAGCCTTTGCTCTCCTACATTGGGTCGCCGGGCCGTCAGCTCATCCTTGTAGAGCTCGCCGTCTTTCATGATCACCTTGATATTCTTGGAGTCGGCGAGTACGCGGATATCCGCGGCAGGATCACCATCAACGACCAGGAGATCCGCATACTTGCCTGCAGCGATCGTTCCGAGCTTATCGTCCATCTGCACACATTGCGCCGGATGCTTGGTTGCCCAACGGATCACATCCAGATTGGGGATGCCTATCTCGGCATACAATTTCAGCTCCTTGCCATAGTCGCCGTGCGGCGTAAGCCAGGTTCCCCAGTCATCCCCGAGAATCACCCGTAGCCCCGCCTTGGCTGCCAGCGGCAAAACTTTTACCATCGAATCAAACGATCTACGCACGTCATCGTTGAAGGCGCGCTGATTGGTCGCATCCTTGAAGTGCTCGAGGATCGCCTTCGGCAAACATAGGCTTGGACACATATAGGAGTTCGCCGCAATCATGCGCTCGATGCATTCCTCGTCCAGCTCATCGGCATGGTCGAATATATCGAGTCCGAGCCGGACCCCGTCGAGAATGCCTTGCTTGCTGTCGATGTGAGAACGGACCTTCGCCCCGCGAGCGTGCGCAGTAGTCACTACCGCCGCGATCTCGGCCTCGGTCATGGTGATGAAGCGCGCCCCCGACTCGCGCAATAGATGTCCTTGATCCGAAATTATCTTGATGATTTTTGCGCCTTCCTTGATCTCCTGGCGAACTCCCTTGGCGAACTCATCCGCACCGTCGCATATTCGTTGTACTCCGAGCGCCGATATGCCCCACCACCAGTGCTCGTCATAATCGTTTACGTCACCCGTGGTGATTAGCCAATGCCCACACGGCGTGATCCTCGGACCTCGTACCACGCCATTGTTGATGGCCGCGTTGAGCTGCGCATCGAGACATTCGCCGGTAGCCGCCCCGATCAAGCTCGTGTATCCATGGGAGAGCGCGAGCTGCGCATTTTTTAGTGCCAGAAATGCCATGTAGCTGGGATGCTTCTCCAGGCCACCCGGCTTTGGCGTGAAGGTGATGTTCTCGTAGGAGCCATGCCAGTGCCCCTGTGTCATGCCCGGCATCAATGACTTGCCGGCGAGATCGTAGACGGTATCGGTGGGGCGCGGATGAATTGCCGGATCCGGCCCCACTTCGGTGATCGAGTTGCCTTCGACGACGACCGAATGCCGAGTCCGCGCCGGGCTGTCGCCGTCAATGAGATTTGCACTGCGGAATATCGTCCTCATTTTCGCACCTCGTTATGGTTGGGCCGCGCCCCCACCGCGCGGTCCATGTGCTCCCCGGAATATAAATTCGCACCGCCTTCGAGCGCCGTCGACTTTAGTCGTGTGGCTCGATGGCGTTGCGTTATATCCTGTTACAGTGTGTGATGGACTCTATTGTCCAGGCAGGCCCAAGTCAAGCCTGCAGCTAGACGCCTTCGGGACCACCCCCTATTCTTGTGCTTATCAGGACCTGAATCGATGAGATACGAGCTATGAACCAATCGCGCCAATTCCCTGCGGAAGATGTCCGCGACGACTTCGTTCCGAAAGAAGACTACCTGGATCCGGATTTCGCCCGCGCCGAAGCGGAGCATCTCTGGCCGAAGGTCTGGCAGATTGCCTGTCGGCTGGAGGAACTCCCGAGCGTCGGCAGCTACGTCACCTACGATATTCTCAAGGACTCGATCATTGTCGTCCGCACCTCCGAGGATGGCGTCAAAGCGTTCCACAACGCGTGTCCGCATCGCGGCAACCAGCTGACCCAGGGGTGCGGCCGCACCAAGCAGTTCGTCTGCTCTTTTCACGGCTGGCGCTTCGATCTCCAGGGCCGTGCGGTCCAGATCGTCGATGAGCAGGACTGGGGCGATTGTCTCTCCACCCGCACGGTGGGGCTGGACGAAGTGCGGACGGGAGTCTGGGGCGGTTGGGTGTTCATCAACATGGACCCGAATTGTCAACCGTTCGAGGAATTTCTTGAGCCCATGAGCTCGCGCTGTGAAAAGTACGAGTTCGAGAAGCTGCGCTTCGCCTGGTATCGGTCCACCGTCGTGGACGCGAACTGGAAGACCACCCTCGAGGCGTTCACGGAGTTCTATCACGTACAGACTACGCATCGGCAAATGCTGGTGTATACCAACGACTACTCGACCAGCCGCGCCATGGGACGCCATGGCTGGATCTCGTACTCATCCGGTACGGGTCTTCCGATTGGCCGATCGCCGCGCCTGCCTCCCAAAAAGGAAACTGATTTTCGCAACTACATTCTGGAGTATGCGGAGCAGTTCAAGAATGACCTCAATGCAATGCAGACCGAGCGCGCCTATGGCGCCGCGCAACGGCTGCGCACGGAGGTGTCAGCGGACGCCGAGCCGATGGAAGTGATCACGAAATGGGGCGAGTTCGTGTACGAGGCGGCGGTGAAATCGGGAGCCGGCTGGCCTGCAGACTTGACCCCGGAATACATGGCCGAGTCCGGCTTCGACTGGCATGTATTCCCCAATACCGTCTTCCTGCATCCCGCGGTCGAAGCCGTGCTCTGGTACCGCATGCGCCCGCACCCTCAGGATCCGGAAAAGTGCCTCATGGACATCTGGTCGCTCGAGCGTTTCCCCGAGGGACAAGCACCCGAGGTGAAGCGCGAGTTCTATGAGGATTGGCGCGACGGTGAGTGGCCGCTGATCTACACCCAGGATTTCGCCAACATCCCCAAGGTCCAGAAGGGTATGCGATCGCGCGGTTTCAAGGGTTCGAGGCCGAGCCCCATGCAGGAGCGGGCGATCTCCAACTTCCACCGCGTCTTGCGGCGTTTTATGCAGGATCCGCATGCAGACGATGCGCTCGGACCGGAAGCACCCCGCTGATTCGCCGCAGGGTCAGAGCGCGCTGGACTGATTTCGACTTCCTCGCTGAGCCGCGAAGCGGGTAGCGATCGAGTCCAGATGACTCGCCAACTGCGCCGGCATGCACAGGAACGGTGAATGATCGCTGTCGAGCGTCACGACCGGGTCGCACGGCAGCGCCTTTTGAAGGCTGCGCTGCAGTGTCAGCGGCAACGCTCTGTCGTCCGAACACTCGATGAACGCACGCGGTAGTGTCCCCCAGCGCTCTGCCGTGACGGTCATCGGCTCCTGGTTGGGAGCGATCGGCTCGGGGCACAGCCGATCGAGGGCTGCCTCGGCATCGGCCTGAGAGGCGCGATGATAGAACGATCGCCTCGCGACCTCGCGATCAAGGATGAACCCGAGACCGTCCGGCGTCATCGTCGCAGCGTCCATCAACTCCGTGGGCTCTCCGGCGAAGGCGGCCATCGTCGTCATGCCCGCGGGGATCATCAGCGCGCTCACGTAGATCAGTCCGAGCACCGCCTCGGGAGCGCGCTCCGCCGCCTCGCCGATAACTGGACCGCCGCGGCTGTGACCCACGAGCACGGCGGGCTGCTCGCTGCGGCGTGCCAAGCTCGCGATGAACTCGCCCCAGCCACCCAGGCTCAACTGCTTGAATGGCGTTCGGTCGGCGCCCATCCCGGGCAGATCCGGCGCGACGACACGGTGCCCGCGCTTACGGAGTTCGGGGACGAGCTTATCCCAACACCAGCCACCATGGGCTCCGCCGTGAACGAGAACGAACATCGCCATGCAGTTGACGCTGTGCGCGCTAGCGCGGTTACGGTTAAGAACGGGTGATCTCGGGAAAACTATTTATCGGGAAACAACGAGAGGCGAAAAATCTCAGAGAACTCGTCGAGCATCTTGATGGCCGTTGCGTTGCGACCTTGGATATTCACCAAGTAAAGAAGCCGATCCATGAGCAGATACAACAATACGAGCCGGGTCTGAAACTTGGTTCTTGGCTCGCCGTCAGTGAATGAAGACATCATCTTCATGGCATCGGTCAACTTGAAGGTCACGGGGACCAACTCGGCAGCAAGCTTGGGGTCCGTGCTCGTCGCCTCCCAATATGCGTCGCATAGGACATGCATGCGATGCCACATGTCGCCGTATTGGTCGACCCAGTTGCGAATCGCTTGGCGGGTGGGTCGCTTGACTTCATCGAGCCGCTGTAGCGATTTGCCGACCTCGATGTTCACTTCGTCTTGCAGCAAACGAGCCAAGTCGGATTTGCCGGTAAAGTACCGGTAAAAGGTCGTGGGCGTGGTTCCCGCGGCTTTGGCGATGTCTCCTACGCTCGTCGCCCGATAGCCATGCTCGGCAAAAAGCTCCAGGGCAGCGGAAACCAGTCGCTTCTTGGTCAGTTCCTTGTGCTGATCGCGCAGGGAGACAACCTCACCACCAGCCTGGGAGCGCTTACGCGCGGCGTTTTGGGAAATCATGAGTTAAGGCGAGCCTTCGGGGAAAATCGACGCTTGATGCCGCCGGTCCAAAAACATAGTCATGTCTATCAAAGCGTACATTGATGCCACGCAAAAGTCACCTGCATGACCTGGAATAGAGTGTCTGTCGTCGAGGTAAACCTCGACACGCCCGAGGCGATGGGTGGCGCTCCGATTGAATCGCACCCTACGCGGATGTCTTGAGTTTGGCCTGCGGGGTCCTTGCCTCATCGACGAAAAACATCAACGTAGCCGTACGATCCATGAATCGCTCCTCGTCCTCGATGATCTGCCTCGAGATTACAGGATCGCCGAGCCGCTTCATCATGAGATCGTAATCAGCTTCGGTCGCGAAAGTGACTTCTGTGACGACATCGAATTGGGGCGCATTGTCGACGCCGAGCCCCTCGGGCCGATACGCCAGATCATGGCGAATGTAGTTGCGGGAATAGTCGCTGAAATAAGGAAGCAATCGCAGCGCCAGCGGCACATGCCGATTTTCATAGTGGTCGCGGAATTGCTCGGGCGTCATGCCCGGCTTGCGCTTGAAGAGAAAGGTGAGTTTTTTCATCAATTGCACCTCTTACCCGGGGCGATCAAGTCTGCGCGCGTACCATACGTGTACTCGAGATCATCGGGACGCGTGTCCGTGATGGCCATGAATTTCGGGTGCGCCAGCTCGGCGAAGATGTCGAGGCGGTCGGCATTGGGAGTCCAGCCCAATTCGCCGCGGGTTCGCGGGCAGCGGATGCGGCTGCACACCGAAAAAATGACCAGCGCTATCGCGTTACCGAACAAGGCCTGCGCCTCCGCAAAATCGATCGAGCGGGTCGGCAAACCGCGCAGACGCGCGACCTCCGCCGCGAGCGAGCGCCAATTCGTTTCGCCCGATACCGCGTGATACAGGGCGCCCGATACTCCCCTTGCAAGCGCCAGGGCATAGATGTCGGCAAGATCATCGACGTGAACACTGCTCATCACGTTGAGCCCGGCACCGAGATAACAGATCGCACCGCTTCGGGCCGATGCGTGCAGCGCCGCCAGCCCGCGCGCCGTGCCGTAGCCCCAGATCAGCGGCGGCCGCACAACCATCGCGTGGATGCCGCGGCCGGCGGCCGCCCGTACCCAGTTCTCGGTATCACAGCGGGCCGCAACACGGGGAAACGGAGTGAAGGCATCATCCTCAGCGTAGCTCGCTTCGTGCCAGGCGCCGTCGGTCTTATGGTTGAGAACGCCCGTGCCACTGGTATAGATGAACAGTTTTCCGGAACCCGCCAGGGCATCCAGCAGGAGCTTCACCACCAAGGATTCCTGCGAGAAGTCGATCCGCGGCATGAAGCATACGGCATCGAAGCGCGCGAGCGACCGCAACATCGGCTCGGGGTTGGAAAGATCTCCCATCACGGCGCTGACGCCGGCATCAGCGAGACTTTTCTCCGCAGTCTCATTGCGGGCGAGGCCCGCCACTTCATGGCCAGCGTCGGCGAGGCGTCGCACGAGCCTGCCGCCGACAAATCCAGTGGCACCGATCACCAGTATACGCATGCTGCAATACTGCCGCTTATTGAACGGATTCCGTGACGCCGGCCAAGGTCTGCACTGCTTTGTCGCGCGGCAGCCCGCGAATGCGCATCGCATTCTCATAGGTGCCGCTCGCGTGGAGCGCGGGACCTTTTTTGATGTTCTCGAGCACTTCGTCAGCGACGTCGGCAGGATCAGCCGCGCCCATCGGGCCATCGAAATTGACACCCAGCCGCTCCATCGCCGGCGTTCGGGTGAGGCCGAGGATCGCTCCGAGCACATCGACGCCTTTTTTGCCGACCTCGTACCACAGCATCTCGGTAAACGTGTTGATGAACGACTTGACGGCGGAGTAGACGCCGTTACCCGGGCTACCGCCGCAGCCCGATATTGAGCTGCACATGATGATCCCGCCCCTCCCGCGCTCCGTCATGGCCGGCGTAAAATGGCGCGCGAGACGCATCGGCGTCATGACATTCAACATCACCATCCGCTCGGCCTCCTCGAGCGGCCGATCGATGAAGTATTTGAATCCGGTGTCGGCGCCGGCGTTGTATATCAAAAGCCCCACCTCGCAATTCTTGGCCGCCTCGACGATCTTCGGTACGCAATCGGCGCTCGCAAGATCGAGCGACAGTGTAAGCACCTCGCCGCCGAACCGCTTGCGAATGTCCGCGGCCACGGCGGCAAGCGGAGCGGGCTTGCGCGCGATGAGCAGCAGCTTGAGACCTTTCTCGGCGAGTCGCTCGGCCAGGGCTGACCCGACCCCTTCCGATCCTCCGGCGATGATCGCCCACGGGCCATAGGTTTTTGCGAAGTCGCTCATGGCGGACCCTCTTGTGTTGGCTGTGCAATGACTCAAGGATGCTGGTACTTGGCCCGCTTTGGGATTCGCTCGGGATGACCTTGGCTGCATACCGCCTTGTCCAGGGGCGCACAGGTTCCGGCCGGCCGGAGACCGGCGGTGAGCGCGCCCCGGCCATCTTGCCTCATGCTTGCCGACGGCCTCATGATCCTACACGCATCACCTCAATTAGCAGGAAGTCATGATTAGAGGCATTCACCACGTCGCCGTCCACGTACGCAATCTGGACCGGATGATCAAGTTCTATCGGGACGCGTTCGGGTTCGAGGTGGTCGGAGAGGAATTCAGCTGGCGCGACACGCCGATGCTGGATCAACTGCTGGACGTGCCGGGGTCTGCGGCGCGGGGCGCCATGCTACGCGCCGGTAGCTGCTACATGGAGCTCTTCGAATTCAGCGCGCCTCAGCCGGTCTCGACACGGCCGCTGCGTCCTTTCGACAAGGGCTACACGCATTTCTGCGTCGATGTCACGGACATCGAGCAGGAGTACGAGCGCTTGAAGACTCTGGGGATGACCTTCGGGGCTCCTCACCCGATGGACGCCGGTCACGTGAAGTCCGTGTATGGGCGCGACCCCGAGGGCAACGTGATCGAGATCCAGCAAACGGCCGACCACTGCGCCTTCCGGCTGGACAAACTACCGGACGTACGCTCATAAAGTTGACGAAGTCCGCAACCACGCTCGACGACAAGTACCGCCAGTCCGGCGGTCGGGTCTTCATGTCCTCCAACCAGGCGCTCACGCGATTGCCGCTGGACCAGGCACGGCGCGACCGTGCGGCGGGACTCAAGACGGCGGGCTACATATCCGGCTACCGCGGCTCGCCGCTCGGCGTCTACGACTCCTCGTTGTGGGCCGCTCAAAAGCTGCTCGATGCCCATGCCATCCGCTTCGTGCCGGGTCTCAACGAAGAGCTCGCGGTGAGCGCCATCCGCGGTACCCAGGAGCTGGATTGGTTCGGAAAGTCCGGCCTGGATGGCGTCTTCGGCCTCTGGTTCGGCAAGGGCATCGGGGTAGACCGCGCATGCGAGTCGCTCAAGCTCGGTAATCTCGAAGGCGCCGCAGCCCAAGGCGGCTTTCTCGCGGTCGCGGGCGATGACCACGGCGGCAAATCCTCCGACAGCGCACATCAGTCCGAGCAGACGTTGATCGCCGCATTTCTGCCGATCCTTTACCCGGCTACCATCGGCGAAATCCTCGAGTTCGGACTGTTCGGCTGGGCGATGTCGCGGTACAGCGGGTGCTACGTGGCCCTCAAGTGCATCACCGACACGCTGGATCTCACGGCATCGGTGCAGCTCCCGGACATTCACCGTCCCTACACGATCCCCACGGACATCGAGCTCCCGCCCGGCGGTCTCAATTTGCGGCAGAACCAGCCGCCGCTCGTGGAAGAGGATCGCCTGGTCAACTGGCGTCTGCCGGCGGCGACGGCGTTCGCGCGTGCCAACGGCATCGATCGCACGGTCATCGACGGCGAGCGCAGGACCCTGTCCATCGTGAGCGCGGGCAAGGCCTATCTCGACACGCGGCAGGCGCTTCTCGACCTCGGACTCGACGATGCCGCCTGCCGTCGCCTCGGCATCCGGCTCTACAAGCCCGGACTCATTTGGCCCATGGACAGGGATCGTTTGGTGGATTTCGCCGCCGGCAGTGACGCTTTGCTCGTGGTCGAAGAAAAGCGGCCCGTGATGGAGGATCAGATCGCTCGGCATCTGTATGCGCTGGATGCCGATCGGCGGCCGGCGCTCGCGGGAAAGCGGGATCTGAAAGGAGCTGCGCTCCTGCCGGCGGGCGGCGAGCTCACGGCGGGGCTGGTGCGTCGAGCCATCGAGTCCCTCTGCGAACAGATCGGAATTTCTGATCGGGAGCTCGAGCGCAGTGCCGCCGCATATCGCGGATTGGCGACCCGCGCCGCGACGCTCGGCGCCGCGCGCATCCGTCCGGCCTATTTCTGCTCCGGCTGCCCCCATAACACCAGCACCAACATTCCCACAGGCTCACTGGCCCTCGGCGGTATCGGCTGCCACGGGTTGGTCGCGGTGGTCATGGACCGCAATACGCTGCAGTTCATGCCCATGGGTCATGAGGGCTCGAACTGGACATCGGTCGGACCGCTCGTCGACAGGCCTCACGTTTTTGCGAACATGGGCGACGGGACTTACTCGCACTCGGGAATTCTCGCCATTCGCGCAGCCGTAGCGTCGAAGTCCAACATCACCTACAAGCTGCTCTACAACGACGCCGTCGCGATGACCGGCGGCCAGCCGGTGGAATTGCCGATGACACCAATCGACATGGTCCGCCAGCTGTTGTCCGAGGGGGTCAAGCCGGTGCGTCTCGTGTCGGACCACCCAGAGCAATACGCCAAGGTGCGCTTGCCCTCGACGGTCAGCGTGCATCATCGCGATGAGCTCGAGCGAATTCAGCGTGAGCTGCGCGAGGTGCCGGGCGTATCGGCCATTGTCTACGAACAGACTTGCGCGGCCGAGAAACGTCGCCGTCGTAAACGCGGACTGCTGGCCGATCCGCAAGAGCGTCTGTTCATCAATCCCGATGTGTGCGAAGGCTGCGGCGATTGCTCGGTTCAGTCGAACTGTATCAGCGTGCAACCGCTGGAGACCGAGTTCGGCAGGAAGCGCAAGATCGATCAATCGACCTGTAACAAGGACTACAGCTGCTTGAAGGGGTTCTGCCCTTCGTTCGTCACCGTCAGCGGTGCGAAGATCGCCAAGCGTGCGGCCGATACGCTAGACCTCGATCGAATGATCGCGGCATTGCCGGAGCCGCGAGTCGCCCCCCTGACCGACAAGGGATACAACATCCTGGTCGGAGGAATCGGCGGAACCGGCGTGCTGACCATCGGCGCTCTCGTCGGCATGGCGGCTCATCTCGATGGCAAAGGTTGCACCATCCTCGACATGACCGGCATGGCCCAGAAGGGCGGCTCCGTTACCAGCCACATCCGCATCGGCGTCGATCCGAGCACGATCTATAGTTCGCGTCTGAGCGAGGGGATGACGGATCTGCTCATCGCATGCGACATGATCGTGGGCTCCGGCCCCGCGGTGTTGAGAACGACCAGCCCGGGTCGCACCGCGGCGATCCTCAACACCGATGTCTCGCCGACCGGCGAATTCCAGTCCCACAACGACATGGAGCTCGGCGATGGCCAGATGCGCACGGCCATCGCCGATGCGCTCGAGGGCGGTCCGCTATTTGCTCTGCCTGCCAGCAAACTCGCCGTGGAATTGACGGGCGACAGCATCGCAACCAACGTGCTGATGCTCGGCTATGCGGCGCAACAGGGCTTGCTACCCGTATCGCTTGCATCGATCGAGGAGGCCATCCGCCTCAATGCGACCGCCGTCGATTCGAACCTGCGTGCTTTGGCGGTCGGCCGCCTGGCCGCTCACTCGTCGCAGACGCTGACGCGATTGCTGGGGGAGAAGCCGGACACCGTTCCGCCGACGAGCCTCGAGGAACTCCTCGAAAGCAGGACTCGCCTGCTCACGGCCTACCAAGACGCGCGCTACGCGGAGACGTACAGCCAATTTGTGCAGGACGTGCGCCGGCGCGTCGATGCCCGTCGCGTGCCCGGCGCTCCAGCGTTCGTGCGCCAGGTCGCCCTGACACTCGGCCGCCTCATGGCGTACAAGGACGAGTACGAAGTGGCTCGCCTGTACACCGATCCGCAATTCATGCAGCGGCTGCGCGCCCAATTCGCAGGAGACTTCAAGCTCACCTTCCATCTAGCACCGCCGCTGCTTCCCGGACACGATGCCGGCGGTCGACCGAAGAAGCGCCGCTTCGGGATCGGGACGTTGTCTCTCTTCAAACTGCTTGCGGCGATGAAGGGATTGCGCGGCACGGTATTCGATCCGTTCGGCCATACCGCGGAGCGCCGCAACGAGCGTCGGCTCATAGACGACTATCGAGCGCTCATCGATCGCATTGCCGGCGAGCTCGATCCGCCCAACCTGCCGGCGGCCATCGAGCTTGCCGCCGCCGCCGGACGCATCGCCGGGTACGGCCCGGTCAAGGACGCGGCGCGGAAGGCTTACGAAGAGCGGCTCCCGTCGCTCCTGCAGGCGTTCGAATCGGCGAAGGCAGAACCGCGCGCGGCCTGAAGCCGCCGCACGCGAGTGTCACGTAGCTTTCACGAGGTCGCCGAATTCCTCGTACACGGCGCCGACGATGGGCTGGGCCATCGAGTCCGGCAGCGGCATGCGGCCGCTCGCGGCCAGCTCGCCCATCGCCGCGAGCGCCGCGCCGATGTCGTCAGTCTCGATATCGTAAACCGCCATATACCGCGCGGGGTCCGGGGCTCCCGGAATGATGCTGGTAACGAAACGAAAACGCTGCGCCCTCGCGAACGATTTGATGCTCACGATCTGCTTCAGATGGGTGTTCTGGTACCAGTCGTTGAACTCCTTGTCCTTGCCCTCGACCGCATTGGTGAACACAACCATCTTGTATTTTTTTGCCATATTTTCCTCCTTACGCAACCATCGTGCTCTCGAGCCGATAATCCTTGGGCGATATCCCGTATGTGGACTTGAACATTCGGCTGAAGTGCGCCGCGCTTTTGAACCCCGCCATGCACGCAATCTTGTGGATGGGATATTGCCGAAAAGCGTTGCAAACCAGCCAGTCGCGCGCCTTGGGTAGACGCTCGCTCCACAACAACTCCGAGAAAGAAGTATCGTTCGCCTTCAACACGTAGCAAAGGTACCGCGATGAGATCCCGCAGTATTGCGCAACCCACTCGCAGGTGAGATCGGCGCGCGTAACGTATTTCCTGATGCACCCCCGGATGTCGGTGAAGCGCTTCTCCACCAGGCTGCACCCACGCACCGCCCCGGCGACCTGCTCGCCGACGCTGTCCGAAATTGACTCGAGGAACGCCTCAGCCAACGGCTCGGCAGCACGCCGGCTCAATCGGTCGCCCTCGAAACATAGAATATCGAGCAAGCCCGTCACCACCTGCCGATGCCCCGGATCGACTTCGAAGCATGTGCTCAACTGCTTGGCCCACGGCATGCGTGACAGTATCAGGTGCTCCGGGACCACCGCCAAGGCGGACTCGAAGCTGCCGCCCTCAGGCACGGAGCATTGGGTCAAAAAGGGCTCGTCCGCATTGATGACAGCGCATCGGCCGGGGGTGACCGTGTACGAGCCGGCAGCGCTGACGACCTGCATCTCTCCTTGGAGAACGAAGTAGAGGAGCCTCACGGCGGCCTTACGCGCGCGAATGTGATGCCAGGAGCGCCGAAAGGAAATGTCCGTTCCATTGAGGGAATGCATGAACGTGACAGGCGCGCTCACGCCGGTACGAAGGAACGCCCGCAATTCGGGTGCCCGCGGCGCGATGTCGAGAACACCGTCGGTGAACTCGTTGTGCACCACGGTCGCGAGACCCCTCTGAAACTCGGCGGGATCTCGACCTGAATACGCGTACAAGGTATGCATTACTCCCCCTACACCAGCCAGATACTAGGGCGAATAGTGACATTATCTTGAGAACATGACTACGTCGCGCCCCCCCGAATCTCAGGGCGGCCCTGGGCCGAGCGCTCCGAGAGCGAGCTGCAGAAAATCATGCAGGAATATGTCAGCTACTCGAAGGAGCTCGCTGCCGCGGGCGTGCTGCGTGCAGGCTCTGAGCTTGCGCCGGTGAGCACGGCAACAACTGCGCGCGCTGACTTGTTGCGTCGTGCCGGGCGCAAGGACGAAGCCATCACCTGCTATGACAAGGCAATCTCGCTCACATCGAACGGCAGCGAGCGCTGCTACTTGGAACGAAGGCGAGCCGGACTTTCACGATCCATACCTTAGCGGTCATCAGGGCTCCGTGGAATCCGCCGAACTTTGGATGTCCGCCATTCTCGAATATGATTCGAGCCCCTGCGCGACCCGACGCGGAAATTGAAACGGATGTATCAACATTGCCGATGGTGACCAGGGCTCAATGGCGAGCGCACCGGCGATCGGTGAGAGGATAACGAAAAAAATGAACCAGGGAAAAGATCGGAGCCTGCTCAAGAGAGCGCTGCTGTGTGCTGTTTGCGCCGCCTTGGGAACGGTCGGCATCATTCATCCCGATGCTCGCGGCGAGACGGTAAACAGCGAGGCGTTGCTGCGCGATGCGAGCGGCGGCCGGGACTGGCCCGGGTACGGTCGCACTTTTGGCGAGCAGCATTTCAGTCCGCTGACGCAGATCGACGACCGCAACGTCGGACGCCTGGGTCTTGCCTGGTACATGGATCTCGGACCCGCGAGTCCCTACACCCAACCGATTGCAGTGAACGGCGTCGTGTATTTTTCGCAGGGCATGAGCATCGTTCACGCGGTCGATGCTGTGACCGGTAAGCTCCTCTGGCGCTATGACCCCGAGGTAGCGCAGCACGGAGGCCGGGAGCTGTACTGGTTCTGGGGCACGCGCGGCATCGCCTGGTGGAATGGCAAGGTCTACACGAGCACCGGTGACGGACGTCTGATTGCGCTCGATGCGAAATCGGGAAAGGCGGTATGGAGCGTGCAGACTACCGAACGTGGCAGCGGTCAGTACATTACCGGCGCGCCCCGCGCCTTCGAAGGCAAGATTGTCATCGGCCAGGCGGGCGGCGACGTCAGCGCCACGCGCGGCTACGCGACCGCCTACGACGCCGAGACCGGCCGCCAGTTGTGGCGTTTCTATATGGTACCGGGCGATCCGGCGAAGGGGTTTGAGAACAAGGCAATGGAGATGGCCGCCAAGACCTGGACCGGAGAGTGGTGGAAGTTCGGCGGCGGCGGTGAGCCTTGGAACTCCTTCGCCTACGATCCCGAGACGCACACCGTGCTGGTCGGCACCGGCAATGGCTATCCATGGAACACGAAACTCCGCTCGCCCGGTGGCGGCGACAACTTATTCCTGTGCTCGCTGGTCGCCTTGGATGCCGATACCGGCGAATACAAGTGGCACTACCAGTTCAATCCCGCCGAGACCTGGGATTACAACGGCGCCATGGATATCGAGTTCGCCGACCTCGTGATCGACGGCAAGCTGCGCAAGGTGGCGATGTCCGCGCCGAAAAACGGATTCCTCTACGTCATCGACCGGATCAACGGCAAATTGATCTCAGCCGAGAAGATCGCCCAGGTCACTTGGGCAAGCCACATCGACCTGGCCACGGGGAGACCCGTCGAGGATCCTGCCGATCACTTCCCCAACGGACAGGATTTCGAGATGTGGCCCTCCTCGCGCGGCGCGCACAGCACGATGCCCATGGCATACAGCCCCGCCACGAAGCTCCTCTACATCCCGAAGATCGAGATGGGTTTCACGGTGAACGACCGCGGCATCACGGTAGAGAGCTACTGGACGGTGAATTTCGGGCCGCCGAAACCCAATCCCCTACAGAACACGAGCGCCTTGCTGGCGTGGAATCCGGCGACGCAAAAGCCCGTTTGGAAGGTGGACACGCGAGGCGGTATCAACGGCGGCATCCTGGCGACGGCCGGCGATCTGGTGTTTCAGGGACAGATTGACGGCCGATTCAGCGCTTATAGGGCGAGCAGCGGCAAGGAGCTCTGGACCTTCTCCGCCCAGGCTCCGGTCCTCGCAGCGCCGATAACCTACCTGGCGGACGGCAAGCAGTATATGACGGTCATGGTCGGAGTCGGCGGGGGCGCAGGGACCACGCCGTACAGCTACGGCGGCGTCATCGTCGACTACCGCACGCAGCGAAAACGGGCACTGACGTTCGTGCTGGACGGGGGCGCCCAATTGCCGCCGGCCCCGCCTCCCTTCGTGGTGAAGGCTGTCGCGGATCCCGACTATCATGCCGATCCCGCGCTCGAGGCCAAGGGAGCGCATCTTTTCACGCGGACATGTTACGTGTGCCATGGCGGTGAAGCGGTGAGTGGCGGGTCGGCGCCGGATCTGCGCGCCTCGCAAGTCCCTCTATCGGCGAAAGCCTTCTCCTCGGTCGTTCGTGACGGCACGCTCGCCGTCGACGGAATGCCCAAGATGACCGACCTGTCGAGCGATGATCTCGACGCGCTTCGCCAATATGTGCGCAGCCGCGCTGCAGAGCTTCGTGCCGCGGAGCACTGAGCCGCAGGAACGAGGCTCAGGCCGGCTCGAGGCCGACGACGAATAAACTTGACGACCAGCCGCTCGCGCTGCGCCAGCCGTGGACGACGCCCGGAATGACCGCGCTGTCTCCGACCGAGAGGCGGACCGTGCCCGCTTCGAGCACGAGATCCACCTCGCCGCTCAGGATGTAGTGGAAATCGATGCTGTCCGTGCGATGCAGCTGCTGAACCGTACTGCCGTCGAACTTCATCTCGAACCAAGCCACGCCCCAGGGCGGCAGGGAAACCGGCAGCATCACGCCCTTAGCGGGTCGCGCGATGCGCGGCGCGGGCCCAATTTCGCAAAGCTTCGCAATACGTAGCGACGCGCTATCCTCCCCCTCGCGGACGCTCGAATCGTCCGCTTTGAGTCCCGCGGTATGCGCCGCCCCCAGGACCTTCTCTTCGCGCGCAATCACTCTCGAGCGACCGTCCGGGCCCACGCCGGTGACGACATGCATAGGCATTCCCAACCCCTTGTCATAGACATTTGCCGCCGCGCTTCTCGGCTGGCCCGATGCTACCTGCCGGACGCGCTCTCGCCTCAACTTCTTGCGCCGCTTTATCTGCACCCGCCGCCTGCAGACATCGCCCGGACCGCGATCATTGACGCGCGCGCCAATGGTCTTGACTGACATGGAATTCCTCGTGCGGTCAGCGAGAAGCCGCGGCGTTTGCCGCTATAGTGCCACCATGAAGCCCGAACCGTTCGAGATCGCCGTGCCGGATTCGGAACTCGAGGACCTGCGCCTGCGTCTTGCGCGCACTCGCTGGGCGGAGGATCTCGGTAATGCGGACTGGCGGTACGGCGTCGAACGCGGCTGGCTCGAGGACATGGTCCGGTACTGGCGCGAGCAGTACGACTGGCGTGCCACGGAACGAAAAATCAATCTCCTCGGGAATTTCAAGGTGGTCGTCGATGGGGTTCCGCTGCACTACGTGCGAGTGCGGGGAAAGGGCGAGAATCCTCTGCCGCTGCTGTTGCTCCACGGCTGGCCCTGGACGTTCATGGATTTCCACGCGTTGCTGGGGCCGTTGTCGGATCCGGCGGCGCACGGCGGTGATCCGGCAGACTCGTTTGACCTCATCATTCCCTCGTTGCCGGGTTTCGGTTTCTCCATGCCGCTTACCCGAACCGGGCTCGACGTCCCGCGAAGCGCGGAGCTGTTCGCGAAGCTCATGACGGACGTGCTTGGTTATTCCCGCTTCGGTGTCGGTGGCGGGGACTGGGGCGCGGTGCTCTGCGGGCAGATCGCCCACGCCCATCCGGAAAACGTCATCGGCCTCCTCACCACGATCCCACTGTTCCCGGGCCTCGACCTGATGGCGATCACGCCGCAGGATCACGACGCCAACGAGAGATGGATGATCGAGTGGCGGGCGACTACCGCAAGCTTGAGCGCGAGTCACGTGGCCGTGCACGGCAACGACCCCCAGACCCTCGCCTATGCGCTGGTGGACTCGCCGGTGGGCACGGCGGCGTGGCTATGGGAGCGGCGGCGCGCATGGAGCGACTGCGACGGCGATCTGCTCGCCGTTCACGATCGGGAATTCTTGTGTACGCTCGCATCGATCTACTATCTGACGCGCTCGATCGGGACATCGATGCGCATATATTGGGAGCACTTTCACTCGGGCATGCCCATCAAGCCGTTGCACACCCGCATGCCGGTCGTCGAGGTTCCGTGCGCATTCGCGGTGCACCCGAAGGATGTGATGCTGGTGCCGCGCTCAATCGCGGCGAGAATGACCAACCTCCAACGCTGGACCGTGATGCCGCGTGGCGGCCATTTCGGCATCTCCGAGCAACCCACCGGCATGCTCAATGAATTCCGCGCGTTCTTCCGCAAGCTGCGCCGCGGGGGCTGAGCGTTGAATCGACAGCCGGCACGGTGGCACGCATGATGATCTGGCTGCTGATTTTTGTTTTGGCCGTGGTGGGGCTGATGCTACTTGCCGGTGGCGCGATTTTGGTCGCGGCGGGCGGCAGCCCTTATTATTTGGCCGCCGGGACCGCCGTGCTGCTCTCGGCGCTCGCCCTCGTCAGGCGCAGCGGCGCCGCCTCGATCATCTACGCAGGCTTGCTGATTGCAACGCTCGTCTGGAGCCTGTGGGAAGTCGGTCTCGATGGCTGGGCTCTCGCGCCGCGTCTGCTCGGCCCGGCTATCGTGGGGCTGCTCTTTCTCGCCCCGCCCATTCGCAAGCTGTCGGCAGCGGCTGTTGCATGGTGGATCGCCGGCTCGGTGTTCGCGAGCGTATTCGTCATCTGTCTCTCCGCCGGTCTCGCCGTCTATCCGGATTATCTTTTGCGTCCAACAGCCATGGTCACCTCCTCACCGGCAGGGCCCGCGGAGTGGCGCCACTGGGGAAGTACGCTTGGCGGAGCGCGCTATGTGCCTGTCGCTCAGATCAACACCGGCAACGTCGATCGTCTGGAGCTTGCCTGGCGGTACGACTCGCATCGGCCACTGCAAGCCGTCCCGAGTTTCGAAGCGACGCCGCTTGCCGTCGACGGGCGTCTCTATGTCTGTCTGCAGCCCGGCATCGTGGCAGCGCTCGATCAGGACACAGGGAACGAAATCTGGCGGTATACGGCACCGGATTTCGAAAAGCTGGACTTCACCATGCTCTTCGGCGGCAAGTGTCGCGGCGTTTCCTATTATGAAGCGCCGCTCCCGCTCGCGGATTGTCAGAAACGCATCCTGTTCTCGACCGGCGACGGCCTTCTGATGGCCGTCGATGCGGCCACCGGGCGGCGCTGCCGCTCCTTCGGCGAGGATGGCGCGGTCGATATGCGGATCGGCATGGGCCCCCTGCCGCCCCCGACCCGCGCCATTCTCACCCTGCCCTCGTCGCCGCCCGCCATCGTCAATGGCGTCGCGGTCATCGGGCAATCGGTGAGCGACCTCGGATCGCTCGACGCCCCCTCCGGCGTCATCCGCGGTTATGACGCCGAGACGGGCGCGCTGCGTTGGGCCTGGGACGCGGCAAAGCCCGAGCAGACGCTCTTGATGCCGGGCGAGGCTTACACGCGCGATACCCCGAATGCGTGGGGAGTGCTCAGCGGAGATGAAAAGCTAGGCCTCGTCTTCGTACCGACCGGCAACAGCCTGCCCGACTATTTCGGCGGCAAGCGTTGGAAATTCGCAGAGCCTGTCTCCTCGGCGATCGTGGCCATCGATGTCGCGACCGGAAAAGTGCGCTGGACTTTTCAGACCGTACACCACGATTTGTGGGACTACGACGTCGGCGCCCAGCCCGTCGCGGTGGATCTTTCGGGTCCCGAGGGCCCGACGCCGGCGCTGCTCGTGCCGACGAAGCTTGGACAGATTTTCGTGCTCGACCGGCGAACTGGGCAGCCGATCGATCCTGTGATCGAGAGAGAGGTGCCCCAGGGCGCGGTGCCCGGGGACTGGACATCACCGACTCAGCCCTTCACCACGGGCTTTCCGTCGCTCGCGGGCCCGAAGCTCCGAGAGCAAGACATGTGGGGCCTGACACCGCTCGACCAGCTCTGGTGCCGCATTCTTTTCAAGCATGCGCGCTACGAGGGAGCATTCACGCCCACCGCAACGCGGGACACCATCTTCTATCCGGGCACGGCCGGAGGCATCGATTGGGGAAGCGTTTCCGTGGACACGCAACGTGGACTCGTGGCCGTCAACACACTGCGTTTCGCAAACTTCGGCCGCCTCATTCCAAGGAAGGATGCTCCCGCCCTCGGCGGCGGCGGCGGCGGCTCGGTGATTTTCCAGATGGCCGACACGCCTTACGTCTTCGCGCAGACGCTGTTCATGTCGCCGCTGCATGTGCCCTGCCAGCCGCCTCCCTATGGAACGATCAATGTCCTGGACCTGCGATCGCGCAAGCTCCTTTGGAGCAAAGCCTTGGGGACGGCAGCGGAGTCCGGTCCGTTCGGGCTACCCAGCCGACTGCCGATCCGCATGGGCGTGCCGAACATGGGTGGCTCGGTCGTGACGGCCGGTGGACTGGTGTTCATCGCCGCCGCTCAAGATCGCATGCTGCGCGCCTACGACATCGACACCGGACTCGAGCTCTGGCATGCAAAACTGCCGGCGGTCGCGGCTGCAACACCCATGAGCTATGTCTCCCCGTCGACCGGCCGACAATACGTCGTGATCGCCGCCGGTGGCCATTACGGCATTCCCGGGCCCGCCGGCGGATCGGTGCTCGCCTTCGCGCTACCCCGACGGGATACGGCCCACTAAGTCGGGCCCACGGTGACCCTCAAGCCGTCGAGCTCGGGGCGCAGCTCGATCTGGCACGACAGCCGGCTGTTGGGCAGCCTGGTATCGACCATATCCAGCAACGCATCCTCGATGTCGTCGGGAGTACCCACCGCTGCGAGCCATTCGGGGTCGACATAGACATGGCAGGTGGCGCAGGCGCAGGTTCCACCACAATCGCCCAATATTCCCGCGACGCCGCCCGCGCGTGCCACCTCCATCAGGGATCGCCCCGGCTCGATATTGTCGAGCACCCGGACGACGCCGTCAGCCTGAATGCAGGTCACCTGGAGCGTGAGCCGTGCAGCTGGGTTCATTGCAGCGAAACTCGCCGGGCATCGGCGCACTCGAGGTGCTGAGGCGCCGCGTCCACGCGACTCATCGATCGATACTCGCTCGGGCTCATGTTGAATGCAGCCTTAAATTTTCGGCTGAAGTGGGCCAGACTCTTGAAGCCCATTCCGTAGGCAACCTTGCTGACGGACAGGTCATTGGACGTCGCAGAGGAAAGCAGACGGCTCGCGATCTTGAGTCGCTCCTCCCAGACCAGGGTCGAGAAAGACGAGCCGTGGTGCTTCAGCAGAATCGACACGTAACGCGGCGATATTCCGCACCCGTTCGCAACCGTGGCAATACTCAACTTGGGATCCGAAAGGTGCAGCTCGATGTATCTTAGAACGTCGTGGAGCCGCTTGTTCGAGAGGGATTGGTGCGCACACCCTGCGACGGGTGCCGTTCCGATCGCCTGGCTGATCACCGATAGAGCGCTCTCCACGAGGAGCTGCGCCGCGCTCGCGGGAAGCTCGCCGTCCTCCTCGAAGATATCCGTGAGGATGTGCTGAGCGATGATGAATTGGCAGCCGCTGGCCGGAACTGAAAATCCCGTGGTCAGCCGCTGAGGAATGACGCTGGTCAGGAGGTGCGTAGGGACCACGACATGCAGCACTTCATGCATCGAATCCTGCCCCACCTGACATTCGATGAAAAATGGCGTCGTCGATTTGGTGACGAGAAAATCGCCGGCAGAGGCCGTCGTATAACCGCGTTGATGGGAAACGCAGAGCGTCCCGCGCTTGACGAACCATAGCACCGTGACGTCGGTCGAATCCTCCCTGATGTGCGACCAGGAGCGCCTGAAGTGCAGGCGCGTGTTCGATCTCAGACGGATGATGGAGCAGTTGCCCGCCGACTTCCGATCGGCTCGTACGTCGATGGCCGAGCGCGCTTCGATCCAAAAATCACCCAGATAATATTCCTGGTTGCCGGTGCCTCTGAAGGAGTTCTGGCAACTCAGATAATTACGCTGGTCGAAGGCAAAGAGCGTTTCCGTCATTTTTTCACCTCACCGCCGGCTCCGCGTGTCCGTTGGGCACATGTCCGTCATGCTACGGTACGGTGCGACATGCCGTCCGTCCAAGCATTTGACGCCGATTTATCCACATTTCGCGCAGGTGACGTTGCCTCGCGGCAGCCGCCCCGCCGGCGGCGCGGGTGCTATCCGTGGATCGCGCTCACGCCGCCGTGGACGAGCCCGAGAGCCGCAAACGAGGCATCGGCGCCCGATCGTTGACCGTCCTGCAGCCCTGCGTGGGCCGTCCAGTCGGCCTCTATCGGTAGGCTGATCGCCCAATCGCGCACGACCACGCGATGCTTGATGAGCCACCGGCCGTCTTCCCGCCGCAGCGTGTCGACGAAGCGGCCGCCCAGCTGATTGCACATCTCGGCGCCGTCCTCACGCTTGGTGCGCGAAACCGCAAAGAAATAAGTCTCCGCGCCGGCATCGTCCCCGTCCACGTTGATCAATGATTGCCCCAGCATGTGGAACAGGCTGTCGGTCGTCGTCAGGATCCGCTCCATCATGAGCTTGGCAAATTGTTTGCCGGGGGCCTTGAAAACCCCATGGTCGTCGAAGCTGTCCTCCGAGTAGACGCTCGCCATGCGCTTCTCATCACCACGGTCACAGCCGTGACAATACTCCTTGAGCGTCTGCGCAATTTCGTGGTGATCGAGCAGTTGTTGCAGCCGTTTATCCATTTACGCACTCCTATGGACCTTGCTCTCGAGCTCGCGTACTTGCTGCTGCAATGAGGCGATCTGCGCGCGCAATCCCTCCAAGCCCTCCGAATGACTCGGCTTGCCGCGGGCGCCGTAGCTCAGGCGCCATTCCGCCGGGTACAGCTCGTCATTGTCCTTCACGGCACCGGCCAAGCCCTTGCCGAATGTCTCGTCGCCGAGCTCGAGTTCTCCCCCATCGGACTTCACCAGGGGAAGCATCGATTCGAGCCAGCCGGACAAAACGCTGCCCATATATTCGCCTTGGTGTTGCTTGAAGACCTCGAAAAAGGTCTTTTGCATCATCACTGTGTCCGTCGGACGGGTTCGCGAGCAAGCAAGGGCATATTTCTGCACCTCGTCCTCGAGCTTGTCACGAGGCACGACGCTATTGACGAAGCTGCAATCGTACATTTCTTTGGCGGTAAACGGCCGCCCGGTGAAGACCATCTCCTGGAATTTGCGCAGCCCCATCATCAAGGTCCATTGCCACTGGCGCGCGGCCCAGCCGGCGTAGCGGAAAGATGCATGGCCGAACAGGGCATCCTCGGATGAGACAACCAGATCGGCATCGGCCGCTTGATAGAAGTGCCAGCCGTAGCAATAGCCCTTCGCCTCGACGATGCTGATCTTCTTGAAGTCCTGAAGGCTGCGCAGCCCGAAATTCGAGTTGGCGTATAGATGCGTCAGCGATGCGAGATAGCGATAAGAGTCCTTCGGCGGATACCGGACGCCCTCGTCGTCGCCGATCTTGAACTCGTGAAGTAGCGATTTGCTCGGAGTTTCGGAGAACATTCCCGCCATCTCGGGCAGATCGGCGCCGGTGCCGAAATGCTTGCCGGCACCGCGGATGATCAGGACTTTCACGTCGTCGTCGACATTGGCGCGATGGACGAGCTCCGCAAAACGATGTCGTGAGGCGATGGTCGGTGCGTTGTGGCGGTCCGGGCGATTCAGCGTAATGGTCGCGATTTTCGTTCGAGGATCCTTGTCGAAGAGTACGATCTCCTGCGGCGGCGGTTGTGTTGCTTTATCGGCCATATCGACTCCCGTTCAATTGAGCTTATAAAGCGCGAGGGCATTCTCGCCCAGGATCTTTCTTGCATCGGCCTCGGATACCGAAGCAGTGATTTCCCCCAGCGCGTCCGCCGTATAGCCGAACGTACCTTCGCTGTGCGGGTAGTCCTGCGCCCACATCACGCGATCGGCGCCTAGGTGATCGAGGAGCTTCAGCCCGATCGGGTCAGTCTGAAAAGTGGCATAGCAGTTGTGATGCCAGTAGTAGCTTGGACGATGCTTCAGCTGCCAATCGAAGAGCTCTCGATGGGCGCCGTAAGTGAGCTCCGCATCTTGCAGCGCTCCCGCGACCCAGTTGATGCCGCCCTCCGCGAAGACGATTCTGAGCGAGGGGTGGCGATCGAGAATACCGCCGAAGATCAAGTTGCCGAGCACGCGCCGGAAGGGCGCAGCCTGCACGATGAAAAAGGTTCCGAAACCGCCCCGTCCTCCCTGCGCAGGCACTTCACCGATGTGAAAGCTCACGGGAAGCCCCGCTTCCTCGCTCACCGCCCACAGCCGCTCCATTCCAGTTCCGGCGTAATCGATCGGTTTGCCGTCGACGTCTTTGCCGGGGCTGAAGGGCAACATGAAGCTCTTGAGTCCGAGGTCGACGATTTGCCGGATCGCCGACTCGGCCTTTTTCGGATCCCACCAGTTGCTGCAGATACCTACGCCGTAGAACCGCTCCGGGCTCGCTGCGCCCAGCTCCGCGACATATTCATTGTAGGTGCCATACATGAGCTGCTGCATTTCCTGGTCCGGGTGACGAATGAACGCCAGCAGACTTTGCGGATACACGATTTCCTTCGCGATCCCCTCCGCATCGAGATGGCGATTGCGAATAGCCATATCGAATCCGTCATTCAGCACTGATCTGGAAAGTGCGGTATCGATGTTGGTGCCGGTGGGGTAAGCCTCCATCGTCTCCTTGAAACCGACGCGCCAATACTTATCGAACCAGACGCGCGGGGCGGCATCGCGCAACCGCGCCGGAAATCTTTGGTAAAAGACGTCCTGGGTCAGCTCTATGTGGTTGTCCGCCGAGACCAGCGTTAATGCCTTCGGCAGCTTCTCCCGGCGCGGCGCCTGCGGTGCGCGGTCCACGATCATGCCCGCATCGGCTGCCGCCCGACTCTCGAATGTCTTGTGTTCCTCGAGCATACGAATCTCCTCTCAGGTAGCGTGGCCGCCCGGTCGCACGCGATACGGCTTGATGTCCCACTGTGTGGGATCGTGGGCGCCGTGGGGGATCAAGGATTCAGCGCTGCCCGCTGCGACCTCATTCCAACGCGCTGCGACCGTCTCCGGCGTCAAGGCGCGGTCGGTGAATCCCGAGGTCTGGGCCAAATATATACGGCGCACCTCCCCGCCCACGGTCTCGATGCATTCCCCCGACACCGGACACTCCTCATGGGCAAGGTAGGCGACGACCGGCGACACGAGCTCGGGCGGTAAGTTCTCCTTGGCATGACGATACATGGGCGATGTCGCTTCCTGTTGCGCCGCCACCATGCGCGTGAAGGCACCTGGGTTGACCGCGTTGACCTTGATGCCGAGGCCGGCTCCTTCGGCCGCAAGCGAACGTGTGAGGGACAGCAGGCCGCCCTTGCTCGTGCCGTAGGCGACCAGCCAGCTAAAGCCCGCCAATGCGCCCGAGGTGATGTTCACGATGCGTCCGTATCCCTTCGAGCGCAGGTGCGGCCACGCCGCTCGGCAGGTCCAGATCGGTCCCATGAGATTGATGTCGATATGCCGGCGAAAGTCCCGGGAGGACATTTCGTCGAAGGGCGCCGCGATGGAAATGCCGGCGTTGTTGACGAGAATGTCGATGCCACCGAACGAATCGAGGGCGGTTTGAACCAGGGCGGCGGCGCCCTCTTCGGTCGCCACCGAATGGACGTCCGGGACGGCCTGCCCGCCGAGCGCACGAATCTCTTCGGCGACCGCCGCGGCCGAGGCGGCGCCGGTGTACCCCGGCGTCTCCGGATCACGCCCGATGTCGTTCACGACGACATTGGCGCCACGCGCCGCCAGGAGGAGCGCATGTGCCCGGCCGAGACTCGGATTTCCGCCCGCACCGGTCACGATGGCGGTGCGCCCGTCGAAGCGCAATTTGCCGGGCTCTACCTTCACGGCTCGCAACCTATCAGCCGGGGCAGTGCTTTGACTCTACATCTCACGCCTGTTTATCTGCACCCTCCGCCGCGGAGGACCTAACTCAAGGAGCGCCTACGATCCTCTGCCTGGCGAAAGGCTTGGGGTGTCATGCCCGTGGCACGCTTGAAGGCGCGGCCGAAGCTCGTCTGTTCGGAGTACCCGAGCTGCAGCGCGATTTCATCGAGGGTGCAATCGCCGTGCGACAGCGCATGTTTGGCTAATTTGATCCGCTCGTCCTGAACGATGTTCGAGAATTTGACGTCCATTCTCGTGAGTCGCTTCTGCAGAGTACGGGACGAGGTGCCGAGTTTTGCGGCGCAGCCATTCACCGAGCAAGTTCCGCTGGCCAACGCGCGGCGCACGTAGCTTTCGACCTGTTCGACGAAGCCTGATTTTGACGCGGCGCGCAATTGGCTGAGGTACCCCCCCAGCAGGCTGAACAGCATTTTGTTGGACGTGGCAATCGGCTGGTCCAGAAACTCGACGGGGAACGCGATGGCGTGAGCTTCCGCATTGCCGCTCACCCTGCAGCCCAACCGCTCTTGAATCGGCTGAAGAGCGGATCGTCCGATCTTGAAGGTGAGGGTTGCATAGCGCGGCCGGAAATGCGGTCCCGCGAGCGATTGCAGAGTCTTTGTGATCAGAAACAGACCCTGGTAATTGACCTGCTCGCTCTCGCCCAGCCCGGTGTCCGTGCGCCAGCGCAGCTCCGCGATCTCGCGTCCCGTCACCATCTCGAGCTCGCACTCCGGCGAGGCGGAGACCGGCACATAATCGATCAGACTCTGCAGGGCGAGGCGCAAATTCGGCGCCGCCCGAGCGAGCGTTGCTGCGCAGCCGAAGACGTCGGGATCCTGGCGCTCCGCGAGCCGCATCCCAAAGAGAGGATCGTGCAGAAGGCTACTGCACGACTCCAGCAGGTTGACTGCGCTTGCGCATTTGATGTGCTGATCCGGGTCCTCGAAAGTCCGCGCATCGATATCATGGTGCTCCAGCACCTTCCGCGGGTCGCAACCGCGGCTGCGGACCAGGTCCACCAGCCCGCGAAGGTAGCCCGTTTGAATGGTGCCGTGCGAGGGAAGCACATCGAAAGCGCCGTCCACGTTCAGCACGAAGGTATTCTCGACCCGCTCGGCTCGCTCGGCCCGCACGATTTCTCCTTCCCTTGCCGCAACCCCAGGAAGGTCAACCTTCACTCCGCCATGTGCGACAGGGCTTTCAGCGTATCACCGAAAGTCTTGATTATTCGGTAGCTTAGTCATATCGCACAGCCAGCGCAAGGCAGCGGGGCGCCGCCCCAGGTTATGTTCTAGCCACCTCCACGGCGCAAATTATGGAAGTACGGGCGTAAAGTGTTGAGACCGCTCGATTTGGCGACGAGTACATTGCGGAGCACGGAGGCGGATCAATGGGCGCAACAGACTCACACAGCGACGCAGCAGCTAGGTGCCCGATGACCGGCGGGTCTTACGAGCTGAAGGGCGGCGAATCGCGCGTGGATCCCTTGATCCGCAACAACCCCTTTCCCTTCTACCGTGCGCTGCGCAAGCAAGAGCCGGTCTATTACGACCCGAAGCTCGACACCTATCTCGTGACCCGCTACGAGGATGCGCAAACGGTGCTGCGCGACCCCATCACCTTCTCGCTCGAGCACGGCTACCAGGATCGATACGCCAACGGATTTGTCGATGAGCTTGCCGAGATCATGAATCGGGACGGCGGCGGATTCATACGCGACATCATCGCGACCGATCCACCGGCGCATACTCGACTGCGCCGGCTGATCGAGAAGGCCTTCACCGCCCACCGAGTCAAGAGCCTCGAACCGAGGATCCGGCAGATCGTCGTCGACCTCATCGAGCCGCTGGCGGCGAGGGGGCATGGCGATGGAATGAAGGACATCGGTGCCCCGCTCACGGCCCGCATCATCTGCGAGCAGCTCGGTTTCGATTTCGACGAGATCGGGACGGAAAAGATCGCTCGCTGGACCACGGCGCTTCTTGCGCAGATCGGGCGCATGCAGACCCGCGAGCAGATGATCGAAAACGCGAAGCAAATGTGCGAATTGCAGAACTACATCATTCCGCACATTCGCGCTCGCGAGATCGAGCCTCGTGAGGACTTGATGTCCGACCTGGTGCATGCCCGACTCGAGGACGATCGCAATCCGACGCTCTCCTTCGAAGAGAAGGTCTCCTGCATTCGCGCATTTCTGATCGCAGGAAACGACACGACGGCTGCGGCGCTGGGCAATCTCATGATGATTCTCGCGACCCAGCCCGCGCTTGCGGAGCAGCTCTACGAGTCCGCGGACGACGAGCGGGTGCTGTCACGCTTTGTCGAGGAGGTCCTGCGGCTCGAACCACCGTCTCACGGACTTTACCGGACCACCATGCGAGAGGTGCAGCTGGGCGGCACAGTCCTGCCTGCCTACTCTCAGGTATGCATCTTGTTCGCCTCGGCCAATGACGACGACACTCAGTTCCCGCAGCCGCGATCACTGGACGTAAGCCGCCCGAACATCAGCAAACATCTCACTTTCGGCGCCGGCATTCATCTTTGTATCGGCGCGGCGCTCGCGCGGATGGAGATCAAGGTCGCGGCACAGGAGATCATCAAGCGTCTGGACAATATCCGGCTTGCCATACCGGCAGAGGAGCTCACTTATCTGCCGACGCTCGCCACACAAACACTCGAACGCCTGCCCCTCACCTTTTCGCGACGCGCTTGATCGGGAAGCTGGGCATATGGGGCCTTTTCAGTCATCTGAGCGCGAGCGCTTTTGCCGCTCTCGCGCAGAGCACGGAAAAGTGGGGCTACGGCACACTCTGGCTGCCTGAGGCCTTCGGCCGGGACCCTCTCGTCGCCTCTTCCTGGGCGCTCGCGAACACCACGACGCTCGGCGTTGCAACCGGCATCGCCAGCATCTATGCGCGGGATGGCTTTGCGACCGTGAACGCACAGTACGCTCTGGCGGAACAGTCGAAGGGGCGCTTCCTGCTCGGTCTCGGCGTTTCGCACCGCCCTTTCGTGGAACAGGTGCGAGGACACCGGTACGAGAAGCCTCTGACCGCCATGAGGGCGTATCTCGAGGCCATGGCGCGGGTGCAATACGCGGGGGCGGCGCCGGCTGAAAAGCCGAAAACGGTTCTCGCCGCCCTCGGTCCCGGGATGCTGCATTTGGCCGCGGAGCTCGCCGACGGGGCGCATACTTACAATGTGAATCCCGATCACACCGAGCAAGCGCGCGCGATTCTCGGCCCAGGAAAACTGCTGTGTCCGGAGCAAATGGCCGTCCTGGAAACCGATCCTGCGACGGCGCGAGGGATCGGTCGGAGGGTCATGAGCCATTCCCTGCGGCTACCCAATTACCACGCCAGCTTTTTGCGTATGGGGTTCACTGAAGAGGATCTGCGCAACGATGGATCGGACAAGCTGATCGATTCGATCATCGCCTGGGGTGATGAGGCGGCGATACGCGCGCGGATTCAACAGCACTGGGATGCCGGTGCGGACCACGTCTGTATTCAAAGCCTGCCCCGTAACGGCATGGCCTTGGGCGTGGAAGATCTAAAGGTCTTTGAGATTCTGGCGCCCGCGCACGGATGACCGTCGATCACACCGCCCGCCGCGAAAGGATCGCCGAAGTGACCGCGGCGGTCATCTCGCGCGAAGGCCTCGAGGCGGCGACCATTCGGCGTATTTCCGCCGAGCTCGGCGGTCCCACCAAAATCATCACTTATTACTTCGCGGATAAACAGGAGCTTCTTCGCTTTACCTGGGAGTACATGGCGCGGCAGTACTTCGAGAAGGTGACAGCGTGTGCGCCCACGGATCTCGTCGAGAGCTTGCTCGCCATGGCGGCGGCCGATGAGAGAGGCTTGCTGCGATGGCGGGTCTACGCGGCCTTCTGGGACCGGGCTACCCGCGATCCTGAATTCGCGGAGATCCAGCGGAGCCACATGAATGTCGCCCTGAGACTCATCGGCAACGTCGTGCGGGCGCTCGACGCAACGCGCAGTGACGTGGACCGTATCAGCTTGCTGCTGAACGCCATGGTGCAGGGGATTTCGCTGCAGGCCCTGGTCGATCCGCAGCGCTGGCCCGCCGAGCGGATCCGCCGCGCTCTGACGGATCAGGTGCACATGCTCCTCGGCGGCCCCTCAACCGGTTGAGTCGGCCCGCGGCCCGGCCTCTCGCACCTTCGACCGGATGTAAGCCTGGATCTGTCGCACTTGCGCAGCGTCGAGCTGGTCGAAACGCGGCATCCCCTTCTGCAACAGCGCACCCTCGTGCACCACGCTCCAGAAGGCGGTCGGGTCCATCGCCACCTGAGACTCGCGCAGATCAGGCGCCGGTGCTCCCCCTGAGATCACGTTCAGCCCATGACAACCGCCGCAGTTCACCGCAAAGAGGAGCTGTCCGGGGCCGGTGTCGGCCGGATCGAGCGCGGCCGACGAATCCTTGGCAGGATGCAGCGTAAAGTCTGGTGGCGCCGTTGGCGGAAGCGTCGCATTGCCGTTCAACCGGAAGGTCAACAGGCGCCGCGGCTGGGCGCCGTATTTCCACCCCGCGTTCATCAGATCTCCGGCGCTGTTCGATCCTCCATAGCCCACCAGCACCGTCAGATATTGAGTTCCGTCCACGGCATAGCTGATCGGGGCGGAAATGATGCCGAGCCCGGCGTTGAATCGCCACAGGACTTTGCCGGTGGCCGCGTCGTACGCGGTGAAGTAACCGTCAGCCGCTCCCTGGAACACGAGGTTGCCGCCCGTCGCAAGCGTGCCGCCGTTCCAGAAATAGGTGTGCTGAACCTTCCAGCGCACCTGTTGCCGTACCGGATCGTAGGCGAGGAGAGCTCCTTTGCGATCTTGCGAATCCGTCGCGACGATCGACATGCTGATGCCGACCATCGAGACATCCTTGCCCTTACCCTGCCCCTTCGCGTAGCGCATGCCGAGCTGCAGGTACGGAATATAGACTAGGCCCGTCTTGGGGCTGAAAGACATCGACTGCCAGTTGTGGGCTCCCAGCGGCGAGGGCCAAATGGTAACGGGACCGTGCTGGTAGCGGATGTCCGCCTCTTCGACGGGACGGCCGCTCGCCACATCGATGTGATCGGCCCAAGTCGCTTTGCCGATCTTACCGGCCGAGATCAGCTTCCCAGTCAACCGATCTATCACATAGAGGAAGCCGTTTTTCGGCGCCTGCATCAACACCTTGCGGCGCCGGCCGTCGATGACCGGCTGCGCGAGAGTCATTTGCGCGGTGGAATCGAAGTCCCAGGAGTCGCGCGGATTGACCTGGTAGTGCCAGACGTACTTCCCAGTGTCGGCATCGAGCGCCACGATCGAGGCGGTGTACAGATTGTCGCCCTCGCCCGGACTGCGCTGTTCGGGATCATAAGGCGCCGCATTTCCGGTGCCGATGTAAACTCGGTTCAGATCCTTGTCGAAGGTGATGCTGTCCCAAGGGCCTCCACCGGTCCCGGTCTTCCAGTACGACCCGCTCCAGGTAGCGGCAGCCTTTTCCATCGCGGCATCACCCCGATTGTCCTCAGCAGATCCCGGCACGGTGTAGAACCGCCACACCTGGCGTCCGGTCGCCGCATCGTAGGCGGTTAAATAACCTCGCGCCCCGAAGTCCGCTCCGCCGTTGCCGATGACCACCTTGCCCTTGAAAGCGCGTGGTGCGCCGGTGATGGTCTGAAACGATCCCGGGGCGGTCGTCTGCGTGCTCCAGAGCAAAGCTCCCGTCTTGCTGTCGAGCGCGATCAGCCGGCCATCGACGGTGCCGACGAAAACGCGGCCGTCTTCGTAAGCCACACCTCGATTGCACGGCAGCGCGTAATGCATCTTCTGCGGTTCATGCTTCCAAATTTCCGGATCGAACGTCCACAACGACTTTCCGGTCACCGCCTCGACTGCATACACCTTGGCTTGAGTTCCCGTGAAGTAAAGGACGCCATTGATCTCGAGCGGCGTCGCCTCGAGCATCTGCTCGTCCGGGAGATCGAGATACCAGGCGAGGCCCAAGCGATCCACGTTGGCCTCGTCGATCTGCGCGAGTGCGCTGTAGTCGGTCTCGTCCGAGTTCCCGCCGTGCCCGGCCCAGTTCACATAACCGCTCTCCGCCGCGCGGCCTGCCGCCGCGATTAGGACGCATAGAGCGCAGATTCCCAAAAATTGCTTCACGCGTGTCTCCCCGCCGACCCGGCCGCTGTTGTTTGCTGTCGTGCGACGCTAGATCGCTGACCGAAGAATTGCAAGGCTGCACGGGGAAATGCGCGTTTCCAAGGCGAGTTCGAGAAACACTCGTTTCACTGAAAGCAAAATATCCTCGCAGCGCTCGTGCGCTTGGAGATAGAGTACGAAGCGGCGTTTGCGCGCCCATTCGTTTAATACGAGGAATTTCACATGCGGTCCATCACGGAGTTACCCCTACCCTACCTGGCCATTGGGGACCCCGAGTTCGCCAAGGATCCGATCTCCCGGATCAATGCCGCGCGCGCGGAGCACCCGTGGCTCGCAAAAACCGACTACGGCTACGTCGTAACCGAGTATGCGGCGATCAGAGACCTCCTCGGGATGGACGCGCAGATGCGTCCTCCTCACGAGATCATCATCGATGCCATGAACGCGCGGGGCTCTCGCTGGGAGCGCTTTCAGATGGAGTCGCTGCTGGCGATCCACAACGCGGATCACAAGCGTATCCGCGATGTCATTGCGCCGATGTTCACTCCGCGGGCCGCGAATCAACATCGAGTCCTGATGCGGCAGGTGATCTCGCGCCTGCTCGACGAATGGAGCCCGAAAGGCCGCTTCGACTTCGAAGAGTTCGCGTCCTATTTCCCCATCACGGTGATGTGCAGCCTGCTCGGTGCATCGCCTGGCATCGTCGCAGGGTTGCGCTCCTCCCTCGAGGCGCTCGGGTTGGGCTTCAACATGATACCGGGCTTCCTTCCGCAGCTCGAAAAGGCGTGCGAGGTCATGGAGGACGAGCTGGCGCGGCTCATCGCCGACCGGCGAGCGGGGCGTCGCTTGAATGCCGAGCCGGATCTTCTGGATCCCCTGCTCGCGGCACGGGACTCCGGCGGCATCAGTGAAGGCGAGTTGCAGAGCTTGCTGATCTTCCTTTTCGTCGCGGGCTACGATACTTCGAAGAACGTGCTCACCTTCATCATGCACGAGATGCTGACGCATCCCGCGATTTATGAGCGGTGCGCGGTAGATCCGGCGTACTGCCACAAGGTCGTCGAGGAGAGCCTGCGCTTCCGCAGCCCGGGCACCAGCGCGCGCCTGACCAATGTCGACCTCGCGTACCGCGACGTCATGATTCCGAAGGACACCATGCTGTTCCTGCCCAATGGCGTCGCGGGACGCGACCCGTCTGCGGCCACCGATCCGGATAAGTTCGACCCAGACCGACAGCACGTCAATCGGCACATCGGCTTCGGCCGCGGGATGCATCTCTGCCTGGGCCAATTCATCGCCCGGGCGCAGATCGAAGAAGGCTTGCATCAGATCGCTCAGCGCATCAAGAACCCCAAGCTCGCAGGCACGTTCGGCTACCGGCCGTTTCCCGGCGTGTGGGGCTTGAAAGGCCTGCCGATCGAGTTCACACCCGCGCCGCGGGCCGCCGCGAGCGCCGCAACTCTGGTAGAGGATGGGAGCCTTGCCTGATATGGCCAAGATCACCTACATCGAGTTCAACGGCACCAAGCACGTCATAGACGTACAACCTGGAATGACGGTCATGGAGGGGGCGGTGAAGAACAACGTGCCGGGCATCGACGCCGAGTGCGGCGGAGCCTGCGCATGTGCGACCTGTCATGTTTATGTGGATCCCAGTTGGACGGCCAAGACGGGCGAGCATGGGGAACTCGAGGCATCGATGCTCGACATTGCCTGCAATTTGCAACCGAACAGCCGGCTCTCTTGCCAGATCCGGGTCACAGAGGAGCTCGACGGACTCGTGGTGAACATGCCGGAAAGCCAGCACTCCTAGGCGAGCGGCCAACGAAGGCAAACATGCTGATCAACGGCAACGTCGCGGCCGAGCGGGCACTCTCATGATCGACCTGATCAGGGAGTGGCTCGACGTAGTCTCTTCGGGACCGGCGGAAGCCTGGCTCACTCACGCTACCGTGGATGTGGTGATCCGCTTGCCCTTTGCGCCGCCCGGTGTAGCGAAGGAGCTCCGCGGCATGGCTCAAGCCATTGCGGCGCTCAGCGCTGTTTGGAAGGCAAAGGAAAGCTTCGCTTGGCACGATGTGGTTATCAGGAGGACCGATGACCCAGAGCTATTCGTCACCACCGCTCGATCGGAAGCTGTATTGCTGTCCGGGCAACACTATGCGAACAGCTATGTAATCCTGACGCGCCTGCGGGACCGCAAGGTCGCCGAGCACGTGGAGTATTTCAATCCGCTGCCGGTCATCGAGGTCTTTGGACAGGCCGGGTCCGGAAAATGACGGCTTTCCGGCAACCGTTCCGCACGGCGCTTTAGCAACTCATGGCGCAGCCAAGCGTGGCCCGGCCAAGCGTGGCCCGGCCGATCGGCCTTCATCAGATGACCGCGATGGATGTCGATCCGCTGCAGTTCGTCGAAATTGCAGCCTCCGCCGGCTGCGACCGCATCAGCATTTTCACCTTCTCTCCGCAGCCCGTGCTCCCCGGCCAGAGGTCACGCCTTCTGTTTCCGACCCTGACCCGCGAGATGCAGCTCGGCATGCAGCAGAGTCTCGTCGCGCACGGCATTGCCGTGATCGGCGTGGAGTTTTTTCCCATCACCGCGGATGTCAATCTTGCCGAATATGTCACGGGGCTGTCATTAGGCCGCGCGCTGGGAGCCACGCGCGCGGTGACGCACATCCACGACGTCGACGGCGCGCGAGCGGTCGATCGGCTAGGCGCCCTTTGCGATTTGGCCGCGAAGGAGGAACTTACGATCGGCATAGAATTTACGTCACTCACGCGGGGTTGCGATTCCATACAGCGTGCCTCCTGGTTCGTCGATCAAGTCCAGAGATCCAATCTTGGAATCGGAGTGGACTGCCTACACCTCGTCCGCAGCGGTGCGACAGTCAAGGATCTCGACGGGCTCGAATCGCGGTACTTCAGCTATGCGCAGATCTGCGATGGGTTCGGACTGGGGGCTTCCTCGGACTACATGACCGAGTCGCACGATCGGGAACTCCCGGGTGACGGAGATTTCCCGCTGGAGGCGATCATTCGCAGCCTCCCCGCCGCGACCGCGCTCGAAGTAGAAGTGCCCTCGGCGAAACGCGTAAAAGCCGGCGTTACCGCGCTCGAACACGCTCGCCGTGCTGTAGCCCGGGCGCGCGAGCTGGTGGACAGGGCGACGCCGAGCCGCTGACGGCGCAAATTGCTCATGCCGAGGCGCAAGATGCCAGGACGGTCTGAGTGGGCGCTCTTATACTGGGAACACTGACGGAACCCCCCCTAATGCTACGTCCGGCCGCGAAATCAGTCACCGACCTGGATCTTCCCTTTCTGCCCTTGGAGGATCCAAAGCTCGCACAGGATCCAGCCCGATACTTTGCCGAAGCGCGGCGGCATCATCCCTGGCTCGCGAGCTGGAAATTTGGGCCCATCGTGACCCAGTATCAGGCCGTGCGAGACCTGATCCGGATGGAGCCGGACAAGATGCGCATGCCCTACGATCAGCTGGTGAAGATCATGGGGGCGGAGGGAACGCCCTGGGGGCGATTTCAGGAAGGGCACATCCTCAGCCACTCTGGACCGGCCCACAAACGGATGCGAGACATCCTTGCGCCTGCCTTCACGCCGCGCCAGGCCAACTTGCATCGCCCGCTGATGCGCAGCGTCATCTCGAACTTACTCGATGCGTGGGCCCCCAAAGGTGCGTTCGACTTCGAGGAGTTCGCGTCCTATTTTCCCATCACCGTCACCTGCAACCTGCTCGGTGCGTCGCCGGACTCAATTCCGACGATCCGGTCGTCCATGGAAGCCATGGGCTTGAGCGTCAGCCTAGAGAAGAAATTCATGGAGGCGATTCAGCGGGCCACTGTGGTACTCGATGACTTCGTCCATAAACTCATGGCCGATCGTGAGCGGGGCAACAGGCTGAGTGAGGTCCGCGACCTCCTCGATGTTTTGCTCGAGGCCAAGACGGAGGATAAGCTGACGGAGCGGGAGCTGGCTGATCTCTTGATCTTCCTCTTCGTCGCGGGCTTCGACACTTCAAAGAACGTGCTCACCCTGACCATGTACGAGATGCTGGATCGTCCGGACATCTATGAGCGGTGCGCTGCGGATGTCGGCTTCAGTCGCAAGGTCATTGAGGAGACGATGCGCTATCACAGCGTGACGACCACCAACCGCCTCGTCACCGAAGAGATCGTCTACCGGGACGTGCTGCTACCCAAGGACACCTCGCTCTGGTTCCCCTGGGCGATCGCCGCGCGCGATTCTTCTGCGGTCTCAGACGCGGACGACTTCAACCCGGACCGCAACCAAGTGAACCCGCATTTGGGTTTCGGGCTGGGCGCACACATGTGCCTGGGCCAGTTCATCGCACGGGCGCAGCTCGAGGAGGGATTGCACCTCATCGCCCAGAGGATCACCAAACCGAGATCTCGGGGTCCCTTAGGCTGGCGGCCGTTCCCGGGCGTCTGGGGCATCCGCGGCCTGCCGATCGAGTTCGAGCCGGCCGCAGCTCGAGTCTCCGAAATTCAGGCATGATCGGCTCCGGCGGGTATCACGATTAAAGAGAGAGGACTTATGCGGAGTGCAAAACTGAAAGGAACAGCCGGCGTCGAAGACGGTCCTTGCCGCTTCGTGACCCCTGAAGAGGTTGCGCATTATCAGGAGTTCGGCTGGGTAAAGCTTAAGGCCTTCGTACGTGCGGACGTGGTCAAGCTCATACTCAAAAGCGCTCTCGAGCGAATGGGCGAGGATGCCGACAGCAACGCGGTCATCGACATCATCGGACCCGGAGTCGAGAAGAAAATCGCCTACTTCAATGCGGAGTATGGCGGGGGCCTTGCGAATCCGCCGGTCCGATCGTTGATCGAGCATGTCGGCAAGAATGGACAGGCGCTGATGAGCCGCTCACGGTCCGAGGGAGTCAAGTATTTCTCCGATTTCTACGCGCCGAAACTGCCGTCCTCGAAGCAGGCGAAACACGGCGGCAATGGGCCCACGAGCTTCCACCAGGACTTCATCAACTTCTCGGTCGATCGTTCGGGCGGGATGACTTTCTGGCTCGCCCTTGAAGACTATGGTCCGGAGTTCGGGACGATGTCTTTCGTCAACGGTTCGCACCGCCTCGGTGTACTGGGTAATTACCGCACTTATCGGAAGGGCGAGGACCTACTCGACATTTATCCAAATCTGCGCAACGAGCAGACGATATCCGAGCCGATGTCCTATGCCGCGGGCGACGTGACGGTGCACTCTCACATGACGGTGCACGGCGCCGGCGCGAATCTCACCAACCGGCCGCGATGGGCCTATCTGATGCTGGTGCAGCCCGCGGACGCCTGCTGGACCGGAGCACCGGCCGAGGCGTTCGACTCCGCCGGCCTGCAGGTCAATCAACCGCTTCCGGAGGATCGCTTCCCGACCCTCGTTGAGCCGCTATGACCGCAGCCGTGATCGCGCATGCGGACCGCTTCTTCATTGGCGGTGACTGGGTCGCTCCATCGAGCGACGCACAGATCACGGTGATCAACCCCGCGACTGAAGAGATCTTCGTAAGAGTCGCGGAGGCTCAGAAGACGGACGTCGACCGCGCCGTGAGTGCCGCCCGTGAAGCGTTCGACCGAGGACCGTGGCCCAAGATGAGCCACAGTGAGCGCGCGGGATTTCTGCGAGAGATTGCCAAGCGCCTGACGGTGCACACCGATCGGCTGGCCGATCTCTGGACCAGCGAGGTCGGCATCGTGCGGGGCTTGGCGGGTGCCTTTCTGGCGGCGGCCCCAAGCGCCTTCGAATCTTATGCGTCGCTCGCCGACAGCTTTCCCTTCAAAGAACGACGTACCCCACAAATGGGCGGCAATGTCGGGTTTTTGGTGCGGGAACCTGTGGGCGTCGTGGCAGCGATCGTTCCCTGGAATTTCCCGCTTCTGCTGGCGGTGCATAAGATCGCGCCCGCCCTGCTCGCCGGCTGTACGATCGTCCTCAAGCTGTCGCCTGAGGCCCCTACGTCGGGCTACGTCTTGGGCGAGATCGCCAGAGAGGTGGGGCTTCCGAGCGGCGTCTTCAATGTTCTGACCGCGGAGCGTCAGGTTTCGGAATTGCTGGTCCGTCATCCCGGCGTCGACAAGGTGAGCTTCACCGGGTCGGTCGCCGCGGGCAAAAAAATCGGTGCGATTTGCGGCGAGCGAATCGCGCGCTGCACGCTCGAGCTCGGCGGAAAATCAGCCGCCGTGGTCCTGGACGACTACGACCTTGACGCGGCGGCCGAGACGCTTTCCGCAGTGACGCCGCTCGTGACGGGGCAGGTCTGTGCCGCGCTGACGCGGGTCATCGTTTCCAGACACCGACACGATCAGCTTGTCGACGCCCTGGCGGCGCGCTTCGGCTTAGTCAAGTTGGGCGATCCGTTCCAGCAAGACACCGCCATGGGACCGCTTGCGATGGCTCGTCAGCGCGATCGAGTCGAGGGCTACATCGCTGCGGGATTGAGGCAAGGAGCGCAAATTGCCGCCGGCGGGGGCCGCCCTCCTCATCTCGGTCGCGGCTTTTACATCGAGCCGACCGTCTTTGCCCATGTCGGCAACGATATGACCATCGCCCGCGAGGAGATCTTCGGGCCCGTGGTGAGCGTGATTCCTGCGAAAAACGAGGCCGAAGCGGTGGCCATCGCAAACGATTCTGCGTTCGGCCTGAATGCGTCCGTTTTCACACACGACGCGGACCGCGCTTACCGGGTCGCCCGCGAGCTGCGTTCAGGCACTGTTGCGCACAATGCATTCAGGGCGGATTACTCGATAGCCTTCGGCGGATTCAAGCAGTCGGGAATAGGCCGCGAAGGCGGGGCAGAAGGGCTCATGCCGTATCTTGAATCAAAGACGGTGATCCTCGATGCCGAGCCCCATCAGTCCTCATAACGCGCTCAATCCCGCCGCCACCCTAGCAGCGTTCGAAGCCCGCGCACGGCGATTCGAGACTCCGTGTGGAGAGGGCTCGCTGGTTTGGCGGTCGTGGGGAAGCGGCCCACCCGCTCTACTCGCTCATGGGTCGCACGGCGGCTGGTCGCACTGGATCCGCAATATCGATGCGTTGGCGCAGGTGCGGACGCTTTGGGTTCCCGATTTGCCTGGCTACGGGGAATCGGCGATGGCGCCGACTCAGGATCATGCGGCGATCGCCTCCGTCATCGCCTCGGGATTGCGCCGGCTGATCCCATCCGAGCTACCCCTGGATTTCATCGGCTTCTCGTTCGGCGGTGCGGTCGGCGCATACTTCGCCACGCTTCATCCTGAGCTGGTGCGTCGTGTGATTTTGGTGGGGACGGGTGGCCTGGATACGCCGATGGGGCAGGTCGAATTGCGGCGTGTGCGCGGGCTAGAAGGAAGCGAGCGCCGAGCTGCGCTCCGCGCAAATCTGCTCGGCCTCATGCTGCATCATCCGACGAGCGTGGACGAGTTGGCCCTGCATATCCATGAGACCAACGGCGCCCGTGCAAGGCTGGACCCCAAACCGCTCGTGCTGCCGGACAAGCTCATGGGCGCATTGCCGCAGCTCACCGTGCAAATCGACGCCATCTGGGGCGAGCTCGACCGCCCTCATCCCAATCCTGCAGTGCAAGAAGCTGCGCTGCGTCGCTTTCATCCGCAACTCGACTTTCGAGTGATCCCCAGCGCGGGACACTGGGCAATGTATGAGCGGCCGGAGGAATTCAATCGCGCGGTCATCGAGCTTCTCGGCCGACCGCGTGCTTGACCTCAATCGTTTTGAGAAGGTTGACGACATCGTGCTCGAGCATCGCCGCGCAGACCCGCGAGGCATTTGCCGTATTCGTCGATTCGGTCTGGAACTGGGACTCGGTCGTCATCCAGATAAAGTACCCGTACACCAGAAATATTCCGTACTGGCGCATCGCCTCATCGAAGCGAGGCGCGTCGACGCCATTTCGACCGAGCTCGTCCAAGTAGTGCTGCACGAGCGAGCGCTCCCAGCGCGGCCGGTCGGCGACGTCGACGGAAGCAGAAATGTGATAAGAGACCTCCAGCATTCCCGGGCCCCGAGCCGCCAAAGTATCGAAAAAGCCAGGGCTCCCGTCCGGGTCGATGTAGAGATTACCGAGGTGAATGTCGCCGTGGAGGATGCAGTGGGGTAGCTGCGCTGAGAATTGCATCATCCGATCGAAGGCATCGATCATCCAATTGTGATCATGAAAGCGCACCGATACCGAGGCGCCTCGAGGCGAGGCTACGAACCCGTACCAACGCTCGGGCTCCGTGTACTTATCGAAAAAGGGGCGGCAAACCTCCAGAAAATCGGGGAAATCCCCCCACTGACCTCCAGGCTGGAACTGGCTGGCGTCGGCGGCGCCCCAGGTCTGGGCGTGAAACTGCGCCAGTGCAGTGAGACGGCGCGCGACTTGCTCATGCGTTTGCGGCTTGAGGGCGCTGCAAAAGGTCACCCCGCGCGCGACCAAGTCTTCCATGATAATGATGCCCTGCTGCCGCTCGGGCTCGTAGTCGGCAAAATACGCTTTCGGAGAGGGCAGTTTCAAAGTTGAAAGCACCTCGCGATATCCGTGAACTTCCCGCCGATGCATTTCACCTAGGTGGCCCACTTCGCGGCCGTGTTGCTCGAAGCCTCCTTTGAGAATGACGAGCTCGGGAATTCCTGCCCGTCGACCCGCATCGTTCAACTCCAGCCTGACGCGTATTTTGGTGCTCGTGCCACGGATGATGTCGACGATCTTGAAGTCTCGCACCTCGACCCCCGGCGATTGCGAGCTGAGCGCGGCCGTGAGCCACTCGCGGGTGATTTCCTCGGGGCTGATCGGCAGAGGACGACAGCTCACCCTAGCGGGTCCCCGCCTTGGGAATTGCACTCGTGTCGTCATCTAGGGGCATCCCGAAGCTGTTGGTCGCCATGGACAACATCGTGAAGGCGCCGACGAGAAACACGACCTCGATCATCTGGTCGACGTTGTAGGTCTTCGCGAGCGCGCCCCAAATCTCGTCGCTCAGACATCGCTCACTGACGAGCTCCTCCGCGGCTCTCACCAACGCGCGGTCGAACGGGCCTAGCGCCGCGCCCTGCCCGGCTTTCACGGCATCCACTTCCGCAGCCGACATGCCGAGCGTACGCGCGATGCGGACGTGATGATGCTCCTCGTAGGATTCATCGCATAGGACCAAGGTACGCAGAATGAGAATCTCGCGGTCGCGGGGCGGCAACAACGACTTGCTCATCAGTTTATCGACGTATGGAACGAAAACCCGGTAAAAGTCGGGATGCTGCAACAGCATGCGCGTCATGTTGTACATGTCGCGGCCGCTGGCGAGCGCCGCCTGATCCGGCGTGTATGCGTCGCGGGAAACCAGGGGGATACGAGGCGCGGACGGATGCGTGACCGTCATGTCGAATAATCCTCGAGGCGGAAGCGCGTGCGCGGCACGGGCTGGCCCGCCACGTCGCTGCGGGCATGAAACACGGCCGCCTCGCACGGCGGCGAGATTCCCTTCATGAGTGCGTCGATACCTTCGTTGCCGGCGGTAGTGACATACAAGTCGCGATTGTCCGCGCCGCCGAAGCACAGGCTGCTCGCCACCTTGTGCGGAATGGGTACATGCCGGTCGACACCGCCATCCGGCCGATACCGGGTAACCTCGCCGGAGGCGAAGTATGCGATCCACACGCCGCCCTCTGAATCTACTGCCAGACCGTCGCAATCCTCCTGCGAGGAGAACAAGGTACGATTACTCAAGCTGCCGTCCGCCAGCACGTCGTAGACGTATGTGCCGAGCAGGCTTTCGTTGTGGAACAGGCGCCGTCCGTCGGGACTCAGCCCCATCCCGTTGGAGAGCTTCACTCCCTCGCGTAGCAGCGCCACGCTGCCGTCGGCCGCCAACCTGTACAAGGCGGTCAGCGACGGCGGCTTTCCGTATTCTCCTGCTCGACTCAACGTCCCGAAATACAGGCCGCCCTTGCCGTCGGGACACATATCGTTCGCACCCGAGAAAGACTTGCCGCCGACGGTGCTGAGTAGTTTCCCGGACTCGCCGGTCGCAGGTTTCAGCCAAGAAAGCCCGGACGTGCCGCCGCATATGATCGTGCCGTCCTCGTTGATTACGACGCCGCCGATGTGCTTGTAGTCCTTCAGGAACACGTCGACCTTCCCTCCGGGCGACAGACGATACAAACCGCCGAGCAAGAGGTCCGTGAACCATAGAATTTCTCCGTCCGAGCGCGGCGCTTCGAGGAAAAGGTAGGGTGAGGCAACTGACTTGAAATTCATCGAACCGACTCCGTGCCGTTACGATTTACTCACTTCGTCGAACACACGCTGAGCGGTCGTGATGGCAGTGTTCGCCGCCGGCCAGCCGGCATAGAAAGCAATGTGAGTGATCATCTCGATCAGCTCCTCTTTTTTCAGGCCGTTCTGCAGCGCCCTCTTCATGTGGTAGGGCATCTCATTGGTTCGGTACAGCGCGATCAGTGTCGTGACCGTTATCAGGCTTCGATCCCGAGGCGAAAGCTCGGATCTCTCCCATACATCCCCGAACAAGACTTCATCGGTGATTTCTGCGAACTTGGGCGCGATATGACCGAACGCTTTTCGCGCGGCATCAGGTTTCTTTCCGGACATGTGAGTGCTCCTATTCTGGTGGATATAAACTACTTGCCGGCTCCGATTCGCGCCGCGACCATGCCCGCCAACTCGAATAGCTTGATCTTACCCGTCGTCGTTCTCGGGACATCGTCATGGGCTATAAAGACGATTTCCCGGGGGATCTTGTAGCTCGACAGCACGGCACGCAATGCGGTCCTCAGCGATTCATCGGTCGGTGCGGCGCCTCTCTTCGGCACCACCGCTGCGACGACGCGTTGGCCGAGCTCGGGATCGGGCAAACCGACGACGATCGGCAAATCGACGCCGGGCAGGCCGCGCATTGCCGCTTCGACCTCCAACCGCGAGACGTTCGCGGCGCGGGTCTTGATCATGTCGCCACGCCGGCCGACGAAATAGATATAGCCCTCGGCATCCAGCCGTGCCAGATCGCCGGTCGGATAGAATCCGTCGCGCGTGAAGCCGTCCTTACGATTGACCTTGTAGAATCCGGACATCAATCCGCTGCCTCGGACTTGCAGCTCGCCAACCTGGCCAAGCGGCACTTCCTCGCCGGTTTCCGGGTTGACAATACGGCGCTCGTAGCTATCGACTCCGCGCCCCGAAGAACCGGCCTTGTCCTCGGGCAAACGCGTATCGAGCGGCTCCGCGCTATGCGCGGTGAAGGTCTCGCTCATCCCGAGCATGTTCGCCTGAAGATGCGGCGGAATGATCTCGCCTGTCTTGTCGCGGAAGGGTCCAAGACCCACGATCTTGTCGATATTGATGCCGCGGGCGACGGCGCCCTCGCGCAGCTTCATCATGACGTCGCCCCAGCTATTGAGGCGGTTGACTCTACAGCGCTCGATCGTATCGAGAACGACATCGACTTCGGGCGAGGCCGGATAGACGAGCGTCGCGCCGATGCTCAGGACCTGCATGGTCATCCCCAGTCCGCCGAGCCAAAACGTGGGCAAGTGCGGCATCATGCGATCGTCCGGCTTCAGCAAGAAGTATTTCGTCAGCTCGCGCGGAAAGCGGGTCACGTTCCACTGTGTATGCACCACCGCTTTCGGGAGCGACGTGCTACCGGACGTATACACGATGATGGCGTCTTCGCTCGGGGTGACCTCCTGCTCGATCGCTGCGAGCAATGCGCGATCGGGGGCTTGCGAATCATCAGCGTAAGCCAATAGCTCATCGATTGACTGCGCCCAGCTTAGGCTAGCCGCATCGTCCAGCCAGATGGAACGCAAGTAGGGCGCGCCTCGAAGTCGCAGCGCCTGCGCCGTTCCTTCGGTCAGCCCCGGCAAAGCCGCCGCCAGCGTGTTCGCATAATCGTGGCGCAGGAAGCGACGCACTCCGAGGAGTAACTGAGCATCGCCGCTGCGCAGCATGTGGGCCAATTCCGGGGGGGTGCAAAGAGTGCTCACGAGCGACACCACGGCGCCGATCCGCAATCCCGCCAATAAGGCCGTCAGCCAAAGGATGCCGCCGGGCGCCAAGAGCGCGATCCGGGTGCCTTTGCCCGCGCCGAGTGCGAGCAAAGCCCGCGCCATTCTGGACGTGCGCCCTTCCAGCTCCTCGTAGCTCAGCGTTTCCGCGACGGTGGCGACGGCATCATGCTTGCCGCGAGTGGCGACGACATTCGCCAACAGCTTGGGCACGGTGGTCGCCGGCTCAATTTCTTCCATCACTCTTGCCGTTTCTCGTGTTTCACGTGCCACTCCCTGAGGGGCATCGGGTCAGCCTATCAGCCCGCTCCCCCCGCTTGCTCAACATCTTGCGCCCGTCTATCTGCACTCTCCGCCACCCAAGACCCATGCAAGCCCCGTGTCATCTTTATGGGTATTTTGAGGCATAGTGTTGAGGCGCGGGCGTAAACTGTCAGGACGAATCAAGTTAGGAGGCGAGGGCCATGCTGACCTTGACCAATGCGAGGATCTTCGACGGCAGCGCCATGCTGCCGGGTAAGCGCAGTGTAACGATTGACGCGGGTCGGATCACCGCGGTCGGGTCGCATCCGGCGGCCGCTGCGGAAAGCGTCATCGACCTCGGCGGCATGACGCTTATGCCGGGCTTGATCACCTCTCATTTGCATCCCGATTTTTACAAATTCACATTGGCGCAGGGCATGGCCGGGGATCCGCTCGGCAAGGAGTTTCCGCCCGGCGTGATGATGGCGATAGGGGTACGCACCTGCCGCGTTCTACTGGAAAGCGGGTTCACCGGTTATGTGGGTGCCTCGTGCAGCAATGATGTCGATGCACAGCTCAAGATGGCCATCGCTGAGGGCATCATCCCGGGCCCGCGCATTCGCGCTTGCAGCCGCCATATCGGCACGACTGCGGACCTGAATGACAGCAAGAAGTGGTGGCGGCGTCAGCAAACGCCGGGAACGGATCTGTTCGTCGATGGCCCGGACGATCTGCGTAAGATTGTGCGAGAAGAGATCAGGCGGGGAGCCGAGACCATCAAGATATTTGCGAGCCGGGGGCACGGATTCCCGAGCCGTACGGCGCGCAACATGGCGAACGATGAGTTACAGGCTATCGTCACTGCCGCACACGACCGGGGCGTGAAGGTGCGCGCCCACGTTGCCGATAAAGGAGTGATTCTTGAATGCCTCGCTGCGGGCGTAGACGTCCTCGATCACGGCGACGACGTAGACGAGGAATGCATCGAGATCATGTTGAGAAACGGCACCTTCTGGGTTCCCAGCCTCACCTATCCTCGGATGCTGCTCGAGCTTGGTTGGGGCGACGTCGATGGCGAGGGCGTCATGCGGCGCCGCTACGAGCATGTGCGAAAAATACTCCCGATCGCGCAAAAGGCGGGCGTAAAAATCCTCATCGGGGACGACTACAGCGGTGTGTTCCGGGACGTGGTGAAGGATGATCCGCTCGATCACCAAGTCGGCTGTTATGGCCGAGAATTTGCCTTCTACGGCGGAATGGCGGGCCTCAGCCCGGCCGATGTGCTCGCCTGGGGCACCAAAAACGCCGGCGAATTGTTGATGGACGAGCCGGGCAAGGTCGGTGTCATCGAGAGCGGCGCCCAAGCAGATCTCATCGTCGTCGATGGGGATCCTCTGGCCGACCTCACGTTGCTGGCAAGCCCCGAACAGGCATTGAAGGCAGTCATTCGCGACGGCGTTTTCGTCATCGATCGGCTGCAGACCGTAAGTAAGCGTCGAGCCGAGGTCAATCGAGACTTGGCATTGAATGCCTGACTCGGGTGCGCGGGTCTAATGGAACGGGCACTTCGTAGGCTCCGTCCGCTCATGATCTGCCGTTCCCGGGGAGAGCGCCACCGATGGAGCCGCCTCGAATGCGATGGGTAGCGTGCGCAATCCCCACGCTCCGAGGAACGGACGCCACGTCGCCTCTCCTGCCAAACGCGGCCTTCTGAGGCGTCGTGCGATCAAGTGCAGGCCTTCCTCGAGTTGTGCTTTGGCAAGGTGCTGGCCCAGACAAATGTGCATGCCACGCCCGAACGCCAGGTGCCTCGTCCTCCGGGCCCGCTCGGGCTGAAACTCCATCGCATCCGGGAAGACCGTCGGATCACGACCCGTCAGGGGCGTGGCAAAGCACAGCAGGGTCCCTTTCGGCAACAATATTCCCTCGTATTCGACATCCGCGGTCAAGAGGCGATACGGCGTCGTGATTGCTGAGTGCCTGAGAATCTCGTCAACCACTTTGCTGCAATAGGGCTGATCCGCGGCGCACCGCTCCCACATTTGCGGATGCTGGAGCAGCGTGTGCATCGTGAGAGTGAGCACATTCTTCGACGTGTCGTAACCGGCGAGGAGCAGAACCATCAACATGAACCGCAATTCGGTCTCGTCGATGCTGCCCGCGTTCTTGAAGGCAATCAGTGTGTCGATCAGTGAGCCGTCGTCCGCCGCTCCGCCCTTCTCGCGGTCGATCACAAGGCTATCGGCGAAGCTCCAGAGAACATCGTAGCCTGCCACCAAACGAGGCAGCAGGTCGCGATTCAAGGTCATCGCGGCCACCTGCGTCTCGAGCGCCTCGCGGATGCCACGTATCGGCTCGGCGGAGACGCCGAGCAACCCGCACATCACGGCAACGGGGAAATAGGAGGCAAATTCGGCGAAGTCGAACTCGCCGCGCGGCGCCCACTCATCGAGCAATTCGGATATCACCTTGCGCATCAGCGGTCGAGTCTGGTTCGCGCGCCGCGGCGTGAAGGCCTCGGCGACACTGGCGCGCAGACGCGTGTGTTTGGCGCCGGATTGAGTCGGCAGCATGCTTTCCATGAAACGCGCCCAACCCGTTCCCTGCGCGCCGAAATACTCCACGATGCCGTCGAAATTGACGCGCATCTTGTCGTCCATGTAGAGCAAATCCTTGACCGCCTGGTATCCATGAACGACGTAGCCGGCGTGGAACGTGGCCAGCCACGGATGCTTCAGCCTGGCCGCGTTCACATAGGGCATGGGGTCTGCCGCGAACTCGGGCTGCTCGACCGGCAGTACCGGCAATTCCATCGCACTTACGACTTGCATATCGCCTCTCGAGCTACCTAAGCGGCGTCTTGCTTCCATAGCGGCGCGCACGCCTCGACCGCGCAGCTCTCATCGACGATCCATTTCACCATTCGCCGCGTGGGCTCGATTGCGTCTTGCGGAAGCCCCGGATTTGCGGTCATCGCATATCCCAAAGTTACAAATCGCTGCGCGCCAAAAAGCGGCAATTCGTCGCGCAGCTTGAGTTTCAAAGATTCGGGATAGATGCCGACTGTCTGTGTGTAGGCATTGACGAATCTCGAGGCATCCGCGACGTCGTCGATGGGCACGAGGTTTGCGACACGGCCCGACAGCCGCGGATAAAAATCCACTACTTCGTCCAGCTTGGACACGATGATCGCGCCCTCATCCTCCCGCCCGCCGATCACGTCGTAGAAGTCCGTGGCTGATCGCAGGGCCTGAATGTCGTTGCGCAGCTCCGGATCGAAGCGCTTGGGCTTGGTGCTGACGTTGCCCGGAAGCTTCAGCATCGCCTCGTAGATCATCTCCCCCAATCGCCGCAACCTAGCGAGACCCCCCTCGTCGGTGCCACTCTCGACCAAAATCACGCGCGCCGACGAGCACCCCGTTTGGTTCGACGCGCCTACGTCGGTAGCGGCTCTGAGCGCCGCGTCGCGCATCGTCGCTTCATCGGCGAATGTCTGCCGCCCGATGATCGTCGCACTGCGCTTCGGGTCGAGAGAGATCAGCTCGAGGCCGGGCTGAATGTAGCGGCTGACGTGCTTCACGGACGCAAAACCGCCCCAGGCTATGATCTTTTCCAGATTCTTGGGCTGGTAGAGCTTTTGCTCGAATTCCTCGGTGCCGCCTTTCCAATAGGCGACCGAGAGATGCTTGGTGACGGGATGGTCAGGGGCCATCTTGATCATCGAGCGCGCCACGGCGAGAGCGGTGAACGGGTCATTCGACGGCGACTTGATGATCGCATCGCTGCGGGTCAGGGCATTTCGGGCGACGGAAATGATCGAGGTGATCGGACTGTTGCCGGCGACGATGTGGAGCGCGCGCGCACCCATGGCGCGGATCGAAACCACCCTCCCATCGGACAGGGTTGTCTTTTGCCAGCCCTCTACGTAGCGAATGCCGATCGGGACCTCGATATAGTCTCTGACCATGTCACGGCGCAAAAAATGATTGATGAGCGAGTACTGCCATCTCAATATCGGGGGCGTGAGATCCGTCACGGCGTAGGAGTGCTCGAGTGCCTCCTGCATGAACTCATTCTTGGAAAGATCCAGGATCTTGCCGAGCTCGACCAGGTAATCGATGATCTCATCGATCTTGAGCGTGTACAGGCTTCGCATGTCTCCGGGATTGCGTAAAGGCAGACGACCCACGATCTTCATGGGGTCGGGGGCCAGGAATTGCGTGTCCCCTCCTCTCCCGCCAAAGCTCACGAGATCATCCGCGATCAGCTGTCCGCGAATGGCGCTTGGTGCAATTATTTTCGTCATGGTCGCTCCCTATCTCGCCGTGGCGAGAAAGTCGATCGCTGCCGCGTGAGCATCATCGGCCGCAGCGCAGGTAATCTTGTCGTCGGCGCCGGCCTTCTCGCTGAAGCGCCGGATATTTGGGTGGATATGGATGGTCGTTCGCCCGCAGGCGCATGGCCTCCAATCGACGGTCACTTCGTCTCCCGAGACCATGCCTCCCCAGTAAGTTTGAGGAACGAGATCGAAAAATGCCGCGCGGCCGGTGTGCACGCCCTCTCTCGGCAGCTGACTGCCCGTCTCCGGATCCAACACATAAGGCACCACCCAGGGCGGTACGTGATAGTGACTCTCGCTGCATTTCGAGGTGATCATGGTCACTTCGGTCATGCCGTAATACTGACCGATGCGCTTCGCGCCGGTGAACTCCAACACCAGCTCTTCCCAGTTCTCGGCGAGCTTGCTGCCCTTACCGCCGCCTCCGCACTGCACAATGCAGCGAGAGCCGAACATATTCCGATGGCCGCGCTCGAGTCCGCGGCGAGATAGCTCGGTCAAAGCTCCGGTCATCCCGGCGATGTAGACTTTCTTGCCCTCGAGCGATATCAGCTTGTCGAATAAGCGATCCATCGACTGCGCCGTGCTTTTCTGAATCGCCTCGAATTCTGCCTGGCGCGCTTTCAATTTAGGATCTATCTCGAGACGATCGAGCTCGCCCCGAGCCTCGGCACGGCGAATGCGCGCCGCCGTGAACATGACATCCGAGTTCATGTCGATGTCGTACAGAGGATAAAGGTATTCCCTCGATCCAGAAAAATTGTCGATCACCCAGGTAGCCGCTCGTCCCGCATGGCTGCGTCCGCCCCCAAATCCCAGATAGAAGCTGTGCCAGGGGTCGTTTCGAAGGTCGGGAAGGGACTCGATGTCGTTGAAGTCGCGGCTCGTCATACCGAAGATTTCGCTGACGATCCGGTAGTCGTTGCGGGTGCGCGGCAGAAACGTCATCGTGCCGCTCGTGCCCGACGAATTCACGACCTGAATCCCCGTCGCGTCCTCCAAGGCCCGCAGCCAGGAGTCGATACCGTCGCATCGGCTGACATCGGCCTTGCTGAGGTCGGTGGTCGTGAGACGGCCAAGCCACTTGGTGAGCTGATCGAAGCGGTTCTTCTCGAGCAGCGAAACCGGATAGGATTTGTAAATCGAGTCGGGGAAAAGCAGGTCGGATCCTGCATCGAGATTCGCGATTTGATCGATTTGTTGCTCGGCGGCTGCCGCCTTCAGGACCGGCAGTCGATCGCGCAGGTCCGCAAAGCGATGCTGAAACACCGCCAGCTGCATTTCCTCGAACTGCTCACGAGGAAGGTGATGTGCGTTGCGGTTCGAGTAATTGAAAAACTTTGGCGGATCGTCCGCCATTTGCATGGCTTCGCTAGTCATTCGATTGCCTCCCCTTGATGACATTGCGGCCCGCGTAGCTGAGGCGCCAGTCGGGCGGGAACAATCTGTCATTGTCCTTCACGGCACTGGGCAATCCTTTCTCGAACGTGTCCGTTGCGAGCCCGAGTTCACCGTCAGATTTCACCGCGGGCATCATCGACTCGAGCCAGCCGCTGAGCACGCTGCCCATATACTCGCCCTGTCGCTGCTTCACCGCTTCAGTGAAGGTCTTGTGCATGAAGACCTCATCGGCCGAATGTGCGCACGAGCAAGCGTTTGCGTACTTGCTCACTTCCGCTTCGAGACGCGCACGTGGGACCACGCTGTTGACGAAATTGCAGGCGTACATCTCGTGGGCCGTGAAAGGACGGCCCGTGAACACCATCTCCTGGAACTTGCGAAGCCCCATTATGAGCGTCCACTGCCACATGCGGGCAGCCCACCCGACGTAGCGAAAAGATGGATGGCCGAACAGGGCATCATCCGATGCGATCACCAGATCGGCATCTCCCGCCAAATAGAAGTGCCAGCCGTAACAATAGCCTTTTACCTCCACGATGCTGATCTTCTTGAAATCTTGAAGATCGCGCATGCCCTGATTGGGCTGCGCATAGAGCTGGCAGACGGACGCCAAATGACGGTAGGAGCCCTTCGGCGGATACTTCACGCCGGCCTCGTCGGCGATCCTGAAATCGTGCAGCCAGGAAACGTCGACTTTGTCGGAGAACAGATCGGCCATTTCCGGAAGCTCGTCGCCCGTGCCGAAGTGATCTCCGGTTCCGCGGATGATGAGTACCTTCACGTCGTCATCGACATTGGCCCGATGAACGAGTTCCGAGAAGCGGTGCCGAGCCGCAGTGGTTATGGCGTTGTGCTTGTAGGGTCGGTTGATCGTAATCGTTGCGATCTTCGTCGCGATGTTCTTATCGTAAAGAACGATCTCTTCGGCCGCAGGGCGCTCGGTCCTGTCGATCATTTTGCGCTATCCCGCGGGTCCGGCAATGGCGAAAGCGAGCGAATTCGAGCGCGCAGACGGGGCGCTGTCAACCCATCCGCATGCAGCCGGACCGTGCGAGCGGATATGAACGGACAGCGCTGCCAATTTATCAGAACGCCTTGTAATTCAGCCGTAACCAGAGTTCACGACCGCGGTCGATGAAGCACGATAATGAGTCGACGCCCGCCGGCCCATGTCCAAGCGCATCGTTGCCTTGGTACTGGCCGCCAAAGAGCCCGTTGATGTTGTTGTAGCTGCTGCAGGCGCCCGTGGTGAGCGTGTTGCTCAGGTTTCTTCCGATAAACGCCACCTGCCAGCGATTTTCGGGCCCATTCAGCGAGACGCTCAAGTCGGTTTTCACGTATGAGCCCTGCCAGAAATCCGAGCGCTGCACACCCAGCAGCATCAGATAGCGTGAGGAGAACTCCGTGCTGCTCGCAATGACCACCGACTTGTCGCCGATAGGCATGGTGTAGCTCGGGCCGCCCGAGATCTGCCAGAGCGGCGCGCGCTGCAGAGGCTGACCGCCGAGATTCTGCCCGGTATAACCACCCGCACCGCCGTTCGACGCCGCGCTGTACTGGGTGTTGCAGCCATCCGAATAGGTCTGCCCGCCCCAGCATGGTGCGTTGGTGAACTCAGTGAAATGCGCGCGGTTCAACTCGAGAGCGCCCCGCAGCTGGAGGCCGCGGACAGGGGCTTGCCAGTTGGCATCCAGGTCGACCCCGTTGATGGTGGCACTGGCCGCGTTGAACGTCTCCACGACCGGAACGCCACCCGCAGTGTTCTCGGTCGCACCGACCTGAAGGCCTGTATAGCGGTACCAGTAGGTAGCGACGTTCAATGCGAGCGTGTGGTCGAGCAACAGCGCCTTCATTCCCGTCTCCACGCCCCAGACGTTTTCATTACCATAAGGCGATGCCACCGTGCCGTTCGAATTGAACGGAGAGCCGGTGATATCGAAGGAGCCGGACTTAAATCCCTTCTTGGCCGTGGCGTAAAAATTCAGCTCTTGTGTCGGCCTGAAGCTAATCGTCCCTTCCGGCGAGAAATTGTGGGCATCGATGCTCGGCAGGAATACAGGGCCGGCGCCGGGCACACCGGGACCGGGTGGGATACCGGGCAACGGACCGAAATTGACCGTCTGATATCCGACGTCGGTACGCTTCTCACTCGTGTAGCGACCGCCCAGATCGAGCCGAAGCTGCGATGTCAGGTTCCAGCGGACCTGACCGAAACCCGACCAGGTCTTGATGGTCATGTCGTTCAGATACCACTCGTCATATAGTGGGTAGGGTGCCGCCGGTGACGGCAGGTAGTTGTTGAAGATCAGATTGGTGGAGTCGCGGACACGGGCATTCTGATAGTAGACACCCGCGGTGAAATTCACGGGGCCGGCGAAGTCCGAGTTGGTCCGCAGCTCCTCGCTCCACTCCCGATAGCCGTAGCCATTGTCGAGACCGATACCGCTACCGGCCGGGCCATTGCCAAAGGGCGAGGCGAGCGTCCCCATGAACGAGAGATCGTAGTAGCCCGTATCCGACGTGACGGTGATGGCGGACGAGGGACGGTAGTTCAGCTCGAGGGTGCTGTAAGCCTGGTCGGTATCCTGAGTCGGTATGCCGCCGAACCAGAGGCCCGGAAAGGCAGCCGGGTTGAGATCGGGTTGATATAGATCATAGCTTCTCGCGCACGGTCCTCCGGTGAGGAAGGGAATACCGGCAGGCCCGACACCATTCCCGCCGGGACAGGAGATGTTGGTCTCCTCGCCGGATTCCCAGGAATGGTCGCGCGTGAAGGTGCCCTTTAAACGCGCGTCAAACTCGCTGGACGGCTTGAAGAGCAGTGTGCCGCGAAGAATATAGTTGTGATCGCGTGGCCCCGTGCTCTCCGGTGGCGTCATGCCACCCAATGCGGGATCACCGTGGCCGACCAAGTTCAGCCAACCGTTGTAATCCGTGAATTGTCCCGCCACCCGACCCTCGAGCATGTCGCCCCAAATCGGGCCTGACAGGATCATTTGGACGTCATCCTCGTTGGCTTCGAACTCGCGGCCATAGGAGGCGCTGGCTTCGTACTGGTCAGTGGGATCATTGGTGCGGATCGAGATCACGCCGCCGGGGCTGTTCTTGCCGTAGAACAGCGCTTGCGGGCCCTTCAGCACTTCCACCTGCGAGGTGTCGAACATGGCGCTGGCATAGGCCAGCCCTTGAGTGATCTGCATACCGTCGAGATAAAGCGCCACCGACTGATCGATGCCCGCGTCCAGGGTATTGGTGCCCACGCCGCGTAGCGTGACCTGCGTGCCGACGCTATTCGTCGCCGTCGACAGCTTGAGGCCTGGCACCTGCGTGGCCATATCAGTGAGGTTCTGCACCTGGAACGCTTGAAGCTGCGCCTGTGTGACGACGTTTTCGGTGATCGGGACGTCGAGGAAGCTTTGCTGGCGCTTTTCCGCCGTTACGATGATTTCCTCGAGCTGCCCAGCTTGATTCTCCCGCGAGCTTTGATTCTGCTGCGGTGCCTGATTCTGCGCGTAGGTCGCCGCCGTCGACGCCAGGACGGACACGAATCCCGCGGCCACCACCAGTAGCATAGATTTGAAACGCATGTTTCCCCCACCTGTTCTTTTATGAAGTCGTTGTTTCGACGCTCATGCACTGCCGCCGCCGCTTCTCCCAGGCAAACATCGCCGCGCATCAAAATAGCTATACACTTCGGAGCGAAACTCCTCCTGACATTCCGCGTCCGTTTATGAACAATCCGCGCACCATTGCAGGCAATGCTTTCTCCTTGGCATGGCGGAGGCGAATAAAGACTATTCGCCCTGAAATATCAGGGCTGCGCTTCTAGGGTCGACTTGCGACTCTGCTCTCAGCCCGGCCGCGGGGCCGGTGTGAACTCGATCGGCAGACCCTTAAGGCCCCATGTACCCGGGAAGGGGCGAGCACCGCTTTTGCCGACCAGCCTCGGGTTCTTCAGGCGTTGCGTAATCAGATGAAAGCCTTCCTCGATCTGAGCTCGCGCGATGTATTGGCCGAGGCACATGTGCATTCCGCGCCCAAAGGCCAGATGACGATTTTGCTGCGGGCGCTCCGGATCGAATCTTTCGGGATCGGCGACCGCATCGGGATCGCGGCCGGATATGCTGTTCGGCAGAAACAGCATCGTATCCTTCGGGAACACGACATCGCGATACACGAACTCCTCGTTGACGAGTCGCGCACTGTTGCCCGGATTGCGGTAGCGCAGGCTTTCCTCCACCACCTTGTGACAGTATTCCAGATCGACGGCGCAGCGATTGTATATATCGGGTCGCGGAATTAACTGATCCATCATCATGGTCAGAACGTTTTTCGAGGTATCGTATCCGGCAACGAAGAGAAAGATCAGAAAGCTGTTCATCTCCTGGTCGCTGAGGCCGCCTGAATCCCTCGCCCCGATCAAGGCATCCAAGAGATCGGGCTCCTCCTTCAGGCGCTTGCCGGCGCGCCTGTCGGCGACCAGCCGATCGAGGTAGCTTTCCATGAACTCCACCGCCTGCTCGAGCTTAGGAAGAAAATTCGGAATCAAATTCATGCTGAGACCCAGTGTCTCGAGCGAGGAGCGCATATCGGGAATGACCTCCGCCGAGGCGCCGATCAGGCTGCACATTACGGTGATCGGAAAATAGGAAGCGAACTCCTCGAAGTCGAATGTACCTTTAGGGGCCCACTCGTCGAGCAGGCTCGCAATCACCTGACGCATCAATCCACGGCGCTGATTGGCCGCACGCGGCGTGAACATCGGCGCCAGAACGTCGCGAATGCGCTTGTGGGGCTCACCCCAGAGCGCGAGCACCGACTCTTCCTGGAAGCGCGCCCAGCGCGATCCCCTCGCGTTCATGATGTCGAAGACCATGTCGTAGGGACCTCGCATCTTATCGTCCATCAAGAGAAGATCCCTGATTGCCGTATAGCCGGTGACCACGTAGCCATAGGCACATTTCGCGAGCCAGGGATGCTGCGTGCGCGCCGCACTGAATTTGGAGAACGGATCCTCGCCGAATTGGGGATGCTCGATCGGCAGTTCAGGCAAAGTCAATTCGCTGATGCGTTGCACGGCCAACTCTCCTTTCGCAATCCCCGGAACGATCGTTTGCTTTTCATTATCGTACATGCGGTGCTTGGCAAATTCGTGCTAAAACACTCGCTCGCACGGCCGAGAAAATAGCGCATCTCGGCCGCCATAACATACCGCAATTTGATACACACGTTTCTCTTTAAGGAACTGCGGATGCAGAATCCAATTCAAACAAGATTCGACTTGAATTCGACGGCCGACGATGTCGTGGCAGGCCTTGATCTGTCCGGCAAGTTTGCTGTCATAACGGGGGGCGCGGCAGGCATAGGCAAGGAGACGGCGCGAGCGTTGGCCTCTCGCGGAGCGCGTGTCATTATCGGCGGCAGAAATAGAGTCGTGATCGAAACCGCCGCCAAAGAACTCTCGTCTTCGGGAACGGTGCAGGCTCGAGAGCTGGATCTGCTGTCTTTGAAGAGCGTGAGCCAATTTGCGGACTGGGTCATCTCGCTCGATCGGCCGCTCGATCTTCTGATTCTGAATGCGGGCATCATGGCGTGCCCGCTTTCACGCAGCGCCGAGGGAATCGAGTCGCAGCTAGCGACCAATTTTATCGGTCACGCGGCGCTCACCAGCAAACTCGTGCCGGCGATTCTTGCGGCTACGGAGCCGCGAGTCATCTCACTCAGCTCGAGCGCGCACCAGATGTCGCCGATCGTGTTCAGCGACATCAACTTCGAGCGTCGCGCTTACGATCCTTGGGAGGCTTATGCGCAATCGAAGACAGCCACCGCGCTTTTGGCCGTGAAAGTGTGGAATGAGCTTGGCCCGAGCGGTGTGACGGCACATGCGGTGCATCCGGGCGGTGTCTTCACGGGACTCATGAAGCACATGACCGGCGATATCGCTGCAGAGCTCTCGAGCCGCTACAAGTTCGATACCTCCAAGATCCAGGTGAAGACGATTCCGCAAGGAGCGGCCACATCGGTCTGGGCTGCTACCGAGCCCACCTTGGGAAACCGCCCGACGCTGTATTTCCATGACTGTCGCGTTGCCGAGGTCCTGGACGCACCGGTCTATACTCACGGGGTGATGCGGTATGCACTTGACAGCGACAATGCCGCGGCACTTTGGACCGCAGCAGAGAAGATGATCGGCGCAAAGCTTCCGCTCAACGTCCGCTAACTTGACTCACGACAGTCGGCGGACAGGATCCTTACCGTCCCAATTCTTCGCGGCGTCACGGAATTTGGCGAACACCGCATCCGCCACGGGGTTGGCGTCGATGAGCTCCACGAAGAATCCGAGGGTGCGCACGGTGTCGATCCAGCCGACGCGAAATCCCATCATCAAGCCCGAAAATATGACCTCGGAGCCGCCCTTTTTGTAGGCATCGACGGTCGCGTCGTAGTCATGACAGTAAACCGCGGCGTGATGGAAGCCGAATTTGCCGGCGGCGGCCGGACCTTCCCGCCAGATCGAGGGCTGGCTGTCATGCACGCAGACAAACTCGATCTGTACATCGCCGGCCTGCGCGATTGCCGCCGTGATGTTCGCATTGCCTCCCGGCTTGCCGCGATATTGCGGCTTGTCGTACGCGACTTGATCGAAACGAAAAAAAGGCCCCAGCCCGGCAGTGCGGGTCCATGTCGCCATGGCCTCATCCAGATCGGGTACCAGCCAACAAAACTGCATGAAGTTTCGATCCGCGAAAGGTAAAGAGATCATGGCGTTGCCCCGTTCTGACCGCAGACGCACGAACCTATCAGCCGAACTCCTTCGACGCTCAACATTCTGCGCCACTTCATCTGCATGGCGCGCCTGGGTCAAGCGCGGGCGCGCAATGCGGGGTCGACGTGAACCTTCAGGCTCTTCCGCTGCCCGGAGCGCAGTGCTTCCAGGGTGCCGGGCAACTCCTCGAGCGCAATCACGTCGCTCACCATGAGTTCCGGGCGAACCTGGCCGGAGTCGAAGGCCCGCGCCGTCTCCGCGATCTCGCCCACCGTATAGGCGTGCGGAAACAGCAGTTGGATCTCCTTGGCGGTGCAACGCGCCGGCACGAGACGATCATCGTGGCTGCACATGCCCAACGACAGCACGGTTCCCTGGCGCCGCACTTGCTGGGTGGCGAGGCCGAGCATGCCGATCTTACCCACGCACTCGGCGACGATGTCCGGCGGTCCGCCGAGGATCTCGACGATCCGGCGCTGATCCTCGTCATCGAAACTGAGGACCGCATCAGCTCCCATGGTCATGACGATATCCCGGCGATGCTCCGAGCGTGACAGCACCGCGATCTTGCCGGCACCCAGCGAGCGCGCCCAATAGGTCACCGAAAGCGCAATAGAGCCCGCGCCAATTACCAGAATTCGAGCACCTCGGGGCATTTGCGCCAAACGCAGCGCGTGCAGTCCGCATGCCATCGGCTCGATCAGCGCCCCGTCGGCGAAGCTGAGGTCTTTCGGCAGAGCTCGCGCCGCAGCAGGAGGAATGACCATGTATTCGCCGAACCCGCCGACCAGGAAGGTACCTTGCATGCAGTACAGGGGATTTCCGGTGCGACATCCTTCGCACGTGCCGCACGGGGCCACGGGCAGCGCGGATATTCGGTCGCCCCGTCGGAAGGACTCGACCCTGCCGCCCACGTCGACGACTTCGCCCGCGTATTCGTGACCGAACCGACCCAGAGGCAACGTGAGCGGCGCGTCTCCGGTCATCGAGACATCGCTGCCGCAAATACCGCAACGGCAGACCTTGATGAGCAGCTCATCGGGACCCGGCCGCGGATCTGCGATGGTGTCAATGGTGATCGGACGACCGGGACCGTGGAACAATGCAGCGCGCATGCTGTTAGGCCTGGGGTGCGGTCGCGGGGGGATCGCTGTACGGCTCGAAGATCAACTCGCCGTCCTTTCGCGTCAGCGCACCGCCGAAGGCACATGGAAAGTGCGCCGGTATCACGAGAGCGTTTCTACCGAGACAAGTCTCGATGATGAGACGGCGGGTCCGGCTCGCCAGCGGAAAGTTCTCGCTGGTCTGACTATCGAGATCCGGATGAATCATTTCCAGCGGGTGATGGAATGCATCGCCCACGAAGTAAGCTTCCCTCGTCCCGCCGGCAAGATGGAGCAGGGAGTGGCCGATGGTATGGCCGGGTGCCGGCTCGATCTGAAGGCTCGCCGAGATCCGATATGTATCCGGCACCAATTCCGCGAGCCCCGCTTCGAGGACCGGTAAGACGCTGTTTTCGAACGTTCCGGCATTCGCCGGAACCCGCACGTGGTCCGGCCGGCGGCTGTCCCAGCGGTCGAATTCCCGCCGCACGATCACATATCGAGCGTTCGGAAACGTCGGCACATATCTCCCCGCGCGCAGCAACGTGTTCCAACCGCAGTGGTCCATGTGAAGATGCGTGCAAAACACGTAATCCACATCCTCACAGCGCACGCCGGTCGCGGCGAATCGCTCCAAATACGGCGTATCGAGCATGTGCGCCGGCGGAAAATCAGGAAAGTTGCGACCGTTTCCGGTGCAGGGATCGATCACGACGACCCGGCCGTCGACTATCACGATCCAGCTTTGAGATACGATGTCGACCTGGCCCTCGGCGTCGATGAATCTGGGGAACAACCATTTCGGAAGACGGGCAACAAGATCGCCGTCGGCAGTGAACGCAGACAGCGGCTTCTTCTGCGTGATCTCCTCCACCTGCCATATGCCGGCTGCCCCGATCTCGGCTCTCCTCGCCATCGGCAGTCTCCCAGCTCAGCTACGATCCGCGTCCAACTGCAGAAGGATCCGCTCGTGGGCTGCCATGAGCTCGCCCGCATGATTGACCGTGTCGCCGGCCGATATGCCGCCGTCGACCGGCATCAGAATGCCTGTGATCTGTCGCGCGCGGTCACTCGCGAGGAATAGCGCCGCCTGGGCGACATCTTCCGGAAGACCCTGCGTCTTCAACGGCTTGTACGACATCATCATGCGATCGCTCTCGGCGCGTATGCGCCGAAATGTCTCCTCGCTCATCCCGGGTTTGCGATAGTCGGTGGCCGGGGTCTTGATGCTGCCGGGCGCGAGAGCATTCACCCGGATGCCGTATTCGGCGAGGTCGATCGCCGTCGACTTGGTGAAATTGATGATCGCGGCCTTCGATGCCCGATAGCAGATGAACGCGAAGCCCGGCATCACACCGGCAATCGACGCCGTGTTGATGATCGAGCCGCCGCCATTCTTGGCCATATGACGGCCGGCACAGTGGCTGCCATAGACCGTACCCATGTAGTTGATCGCCAGAATGCGCTCGTACTCTTGCAGGTCGTCGTCCAGAAACCGGGCAACGGGCCGGCCGGGAAAGCCCGCGTTATTGCACATCACATGCAGGCCACCGAAGCGCGTGACTGCGAAATCGACGGCCGCCTGCACTTGTTCCTGCCTGGACACGTCGGCTTTGCAGAAGCCCGCGTTGCAGCCGAGCTTTGCGCCGACCGCCGCACCCTGCTCCTCGTTGATGTCGACGATGAGCACCTTGGCGCCTTCCGCCACGAAGAGCTCGGCCATCGCGCGACCGATGCCGCTCGCCCCGCCCGTAACGATTGCCACCTTGCCTGCAAGATCCTGTGCCATGCTCGTGCTCCCCTCAGACTCGACGCGTAACGATCAAAGGCAGCGCCTTGATGGAGTGCGTCGCGACCGTCTGCAGGTACTCCACGTTCTGTGCGGGAATCGTCAACTTGATATCGCCGATGCGCTTCGACAGCTCGCGAGCGGCAACCTTGATCTCCATCCTCGCGAGCGAGGAGCCAATGCAGCGATGAACACCGCCGCCGAAGGACACGTGCTTGGCAAGATTCTTGCGCTCGGGGTCGAAATCCCGCGGACATGCGAATTCCGTCTCGTCGTCGTTGCCGGACTCGAACACCAGCAGCATCTGCGTGCCCTTCGGCATGAACTTCCCGCCGAGCTCGACGTCGCGGGTGGTCGTGCGCGAAAGCGCCCTGCTCGGAGGCGCCAGCCTCAGCAGTTCCTCGACGAACCGCGTCAAACGCTTGTCGTCGTCGGCACTGTCGCGGAGCCGCTCGGCAATCTCCGGACGCGTTGCGAGCAGGAACAACAGATTGGAGAGTGCCGTCGCCGTCGTCTCATTACCGCCGATGATCAAAGCGCGGACGATGGACACCGCTTCCTTGAAGGTCAGCGTGGTACCGTCTTCGAGCTTGGCATGCACGATGTCCGAGATCATGTCCTCACGAGGATCGCCCTCGCGCGACTTCATCTCGGCGATGATGAAGTTCTGCAGCTCGCAGACCTGCTTGGCATTCTCGATCATCATCTCGCGATTCTGCATCCGCGAGATCTGCGCCACATAGGCGAGCGACCAGCGTTGAATCTTTTCCGCCTGGAACTGGCGAATGCCGAGTTGCTCGCAGATCACCTTGATCGTGAACGGAGCGGAGAAATTGCTCACGCCGTCGACCGTCTCGCCCTTCTCGCACCGACCGGCGATCGTCTCGATGAGGTCGACCGCGATCGCGGTGATCCGCGGCTCCAGCGTCGCGACACGATGAGCCGTAAATGCCTTCTCCGTCAGTTTGCGCACGCGCGTATGGGCCGGAGGATCCTCCATGATGGCATCCGGGAAGAAACCCTGGCCATCGCGCTCCAGAATCTGCTTGAATTCCTCGAAGTGACCGTTGGCATAGGTGTCCTCGTAGCCCTTCCTGAAGGAGTACGTGATCGGATCCTTCAGTACCGTATAGATGTCCTCATACCTCGAGACGAGGTACATTCCCAACTTCTCGTCGAAGTACACGGGATCCCGCGTGCGCATCCTTCGATAGAAGTCGTGGGGATGCGCGATATTGCGGGGCTCGGTGAGCGACTCGCCATCGAGGGGGGATTTCGCGACCCCCGTCACAGGGCAGCGATCGGCCGGATTTGAAACACCTGTTGCACTCATTGACGCCCTCCCGACCTGAACTCTTACGCTCGTTGTGATGATGGGCGATCTGTATCATAAGTCGAATGAGCGGGTCCAGCAGCGACTCGGGCGCCCGGCAGCAGGCGCAAAGTATGGATGCGGCGGCGTGAACTATCGGGACACCCGCGGGGAGCCTATGATTCACTCGCCGCGCAGGCGTCATTCGGGGTGGGCGATTTCGCATGCGATCAGAAGCTAGCTCTAGACAAGTCAACCAAGATCGTCGTCAGTTCGTCGTCTCGGCCTCTCTCGCCGCAGGCGGCTTGGCGCTCGGTATCGTTTCGATCAAGGCGAAGGCAAGCGTCTCGGTTTCCGGTCCTTGGACACCCGATGCAATCGAAGGCAGCGAACTTTCTCCCTGGGTGGAGATTGCCGCGGACGACACGGTGACGATGCGTGTCCCGACTCCCGAGATCGGCAACGGCGCGATGACTCAGGTTGCAATGAATGTGACCGAGGAGCTCGCTTGCGATTGGTCGCGGGTCAAAGTGGAGTTCTGCTCCATCCAGCGTGATTACCTGGACAAGGGAGTGTACAACTCCGGGTTCCTGCCTTTCTTCGGCGGCCACGGCACCGATAAGGTAAGGATGACCCGTGCACTTCAGATTGGGGCCAGCGCGCGCGAAAGGCTCAAAGCTGCGGCAGCATCGCATTGGCGCGTCTCCGTAGCGGAGATCGATGCCAAGAACAGCGTGCTCACCCATGTGCCCAGCGGTCGGCACCTGCGCTACGGCGAAGTCGCCGCGGCGGCCGCAAAAGTAACTTTGCCGGCGGAGCCGGCGCTGAAGCCGCAGAGCGAATGGACCTTTCTGGGAAAGGCGTCTCCGGGGAAACTGCACGCTCCGCAAGTCGTAAACGGCAGCGCGATTTTCGGTATCGATGTCCGGGTGCCCGGCATGGTGCACGCGGCGCTCATGCAATCCCCCGTGCACGGCGGCAAGTTGAAAAGTCATCGGTCCGAGGCGGTGCTGGGCATGCCCGGCGTGCGCGCCGTGGTGGTGGTCGATCCGGCGAAGACCAAAGGCTCGCCGGTCCCGCAAAAGTCGACTTGGGGTTTCGGCGACAACCAGACTCAGAGCGGAGTCGCGGTCATCGCGGACTACTACTGGCAGGCCAAGCAGGCACTCGACGCGCTTCCCGTCGAATGGGACACCGGTGCCGGTCCGCAATGGAAGAGCAGTGAGCAGATCCATGAGGCTGCGCGCGCATTACTCGATGCGAGCGGCGCTACGGTGCTGCGCAGGTCGGGCGATGTCGCGTCCGTGAAAAGCGACAAGGTCGTCGAAGCAGTCTATTCCACGCCCTATTGCGAGAACGCAACGCTCGAGCCCTTGAACGGCACGGCGCTCGTGACGGCGGACAGCACCGAGGTCTGGTGTCCGACGCAGGACATGCTACAGGCGTATTGGGTCGCGATCGACGAAACCGGCCTTTCGCCCGAGAAGGTCAAGATCCATGAAGCTTACGTCGGCGGCGGATTCGGCCGCCGGACGATGGCGGACGATGTGCGCATGGTGGTGGCCGTTGCCAAGGAGTTTCCCGGCGTGCCCGTCAAGACGATCTGGTCGCGCGAGCAATGCTTCCAGCAGGGGCGCTATCGGACGCCGATCATCACGCGATTCAAGGCCGCACTGGGCGACGACGGCTATCCACGCGCCGTGACGTCGCGAGCCAGCTTCGTCGGCACCCGTCCGCTGTATCGACTGACTCTCGGCTACGACGATATGCCCTACTTTACCAGCGGCATCATTCCGCACGTCGAGATCTCGACCACGAATCTTCCCATCCATGTTCTGAATGGCGCCTATCGGGGCCCATGCTTCAACTCGCACGCCTTTATCGTCGAATCCTTCATCGATGAATGTGCGGTGGCCGCCGGCATCGATCCGCTCGAGTACCGGCTAAAGCTGGTATCCCAGTGGGACAAGCCCTGGTCCGATTGCCTGCGCGTCGCCGCCGAAAAAGCGGGTTGGGGCCGGCCATTGGCCAAAGGTGAAGGAAGAGGAATCGCCATCACGAGCTGGCCGCAGGCGGCGATGCACGATGCCGGCACGATCATGTGCGCGGCGGCTCGGGTGAAGGTGAGTCCGCAGGGAGAGCTCACCGTAGAGCAAGTCGACGTCGCCTTCGAATGCGGCCGCGTCGCGAACCGTGGTGCCGTGCGCGCACAGATCGAAGGCGGGACGATCTTCGGCATGAACATGACACTCAACGAAGGCTGACCGTCAAGGACGGCGCCATCGCCGAACGCAACTTCAATCAATACCGCATGCTTCGCATCAACGATCGGTTGCCGGTCATCAACGTCCATTTTGACGCTCTCTCCAATCATGATCGTTTCGACATCATTGGAGAGGCGCCCGTCGGCCCCATCGGGCCGGCAATCGGCAATGCCGTCTTTCAGGCTACGGGCAAGCGCCTGCGCAGCACTCCATTTCGGAGTCACGACTTGAGCTGGAGCTGATCACACCAATTCGCGGGGCTCGAGCTCGGGGCTCAGACGGTCATTTCCAGCAGCTTGTCACCGGTTCGACTGTTCTCGAAATAGCCGAGACCGTAATCACCTTTGATCGTCGTTCGCTGCATGCGGCGCGGATATTTCGGGTCGTGCCCGCTCACGGAGTGAAGCACTCGCCAGTTGTCCCAGATGAGCATGTCCGTCGGCTTCCACCGATGGAAATAGGGCCGCACCTTGTCGAGAATCTCTTCGCATACCGAGGCGAGCAATGCGTCGCCCTCGGCATTTTCCTGGCCTTCCACGGCGACCGCCATCCACGGCGAGACATGCAGCACCTTTTCACCGGTCGGGCGCGTCCAGACGGCGGGATGAATGGCCCGGGGAAGCGTTTTCGCAAGCTCCGTCATCTTGTGGTGCCCGGGATGCGGCAAGATCTCGCGGAACGTCCGCGGTTTGCCGAAGCGCATGTTGCAGTAGGCGAGATCGAGCGTGTAGACGATGTTCCGACCTTCGATCTTGTTGCGGATCTCCGGCGAAACGGCATTGTAAAGCGCGATGCAATCGGCAAAACCCGTCATCCCGCCTTCCGGGGGGATCTCCAGGGCGCGTAGCACGCCGGCCCGATTCAATTCGTTGTTGTAGCAATGGTCAAAATGCCAGGGGAGCCACTGCGAAAGCCGCTTATTGTCGATCTCGACCACGCCCGCCGCGTTCGGCTCACAGCGCATGTCGATCACCCCCGGCATGTTCTCCTGATCGGCGCGCGGTACGGATGCAACGGGGTGATCCTTGAGCGGGCCGAACACATTGCTGATGGCCACGTGCATCTGGCTCGTGGGCTCGACATCCTCGAAGATGATCAGGCCACGAGCCTGAAAAAGGTCGTTGAGTTGTTTGCGGACGGCCTCGTCCTGCGTTGCTTGCTGCGTAACGCCCGAGACCCGCGTCCCGAACGAGAAGCCTTCGCCCAGCGGTTTAACCTTGATCGAGCTCATCGCGCTCCACTCCTATTGCCTTGAGTTCCCGGACGTCCCGTGTTACATAGTGATATGCGATATTGATTAATGACATGGTAGGGGGTCGCACCATGACGGTCAAGCGAAGCCGTAGCGCTTCGCGCGTGCTCGCGGTTTTGGAGTCCATAGCTCGCCATCAACCGATAGGGGTCAGTACGCTGGCCCGGGAGCTGGCCGCGGACAAGAGCGCGGTACAACGGGCGATCATGACGCTCGCAGACACGGGCTGGATTCAGCCTGCGGCCGGGGCCCCCACCCGCTGGCAGCTCACGGCTCGCATACTCGCCGTTGCCCACATGGGCCACAGCGGCAACGATCTGCGCCAACGCTCCCGCAGCACGATGGAAGCCCTGCGTGACGAATGCGGCGAGACGGTGCTCCTGACCGTGCAGGATATGTTGGGGTTCGTCGTGATCGAGGCCATCGAAAGCCGGCACATGCTGCGCACGGTGCCTCACATCGGCATGGCAGTGCCGGTGAGCGGCAGTGCGACTGCGCGCGCCATGATGCCTTACATGACGGAGGAACGGCAGACCCAGCTGCTGGGCAATCGCCCCGATGCGGCATTGCTTGAAGAGTTTTCCATCACGCGAAAGCGCGGATTCTCGGTGAGTGACGGCGAGGTGACCTCAGGTGCAACCACCATCGCGGCGCCCATCCTCGAAGTGGATGGACGCCCATCGGCTGCCATCGCGGTCTCGGCACCGTCGGGCCGCATGCCCGCCTCCAACCACGCTACGATCGGGGCGATGGTATGCCGGGCCGCGCGCAAGTTATCGGGCGGAGGACGCCCGGCTTCGCATTGAGGTCCCTCGAAGAATCTAGGTGTATTCGCGCAGTTTCGCGAGGCGCTGATGAGTTTCGGGGTCCTGCTCCACTTCCATCCCGAAGCTTCGCGTAAGCATGGCCATGACGGTGTAGCAGCCGACTAGAAACACGACCTCCATCAACTGCTCCCGCGAGTAGCGTTCCGCGAGGCAGGCCCATGTCGGGTCGCTCATGCACTGCTCTCGTACCAGCTCCTCCGCCGCCCTCACGAGACATCGATCAAATTGCGAGAGACCCGCACCGCCCGTCCTCGCCGCCTCGATCTCGGCTTCCACCATTCCGGCCTTGCGTGCGATGGTCACATGGTGGTGTCCCTCGTAGACATCACCGCCGAGTGCGAGGGTGCGAATGCACAGAATCTCACGATCTCTAGGGGGCAGCGTGCTACCTCGAATCAACTTGTCGAGGAACGGAAGAAAAACACGGTACATACCCGGGTGCTGCACGAGAACGCGGGAGAAATTGAGATGATGCCAATCGCCCACCAGCGCCTTCTGCTCGTCGGTGAACCGGTCGACTGCAAGCGGGGCGATACGAACGGGATCCTGGTGCAAGGCGGCCCCCTTTTATAACGGTAGAAGCACAATACCGCAGGGTCGCCATCTTAAAAGCGGGACCGTGCAGCCGCTCGACATCTCGCGCCGATCCATCTGCACGCCGCGCCCGGAGCCTGGTCATTGCTGAATCAGCGCACGTGCAGTAACTTCCCTCGGGCGGCAGGCGCGTGCCGCAGCCAAGAGGAATGACGATGACCGACCACGATACTCTGTCGATCACGAACACGAACAATCTTTACGGCTGACTTGGGACGGCCGTCGGCGTTTCAAATGAGCACCGTCGCCTCCCTCGTACATTCCGCACGTTGCCAGGGCGTGGCCGACCTGCTTCGCAGAACTGCGCTGCGTTTGCCGGACAAGATAGCGGTGCGTGCCGCCGACACGGCGTGGAGTTATCGGGAATTCCATTCTTTATCGCTGCGTGTGGCGCAAGGTTTCGCCGATCTCGAACTGGAGCTCGGCGATCGGGTCGCGGTCATCGCTCGCAACAGCCCGATATTCGCATGTCTGCGCTACGCACTGGCTGCACGCGGCCTCGTTCTCGTGCCCATCAACTCCATGCTGGGCGCCGAGGAGATTGCATTCATCTTGCGAGACTCCGGCGCAAAAGTCCTGTGCGTCGATCGTGAGTTTGCAAGTGTCGGCAGGCAGGCCACGGCGAAAGCCACTGACGTGGCGAGCTTCGTCTGGATGCATGACGAAGCCGCGCCCTTTCAAGATACGAAATCCTTTCGCGAGTTGGCGAATGCGGTTCCGGGACCTGCCGCAACGGTGGACGTGCGTTCTCTTTTGCAGATCCTGTACACCAGCGGAACCGAATCTTTACCAAAAGGGGTCATGCTGTCGCACGAGGCGGTCATCTCGCAGTACGTCAGCTGTGTGATCGACGGCGAGATCTCCGCAAGCGATGTGATGCTGCACGCGATGCCGCTGTTCCATTGCGCTCAGCTCGACGTTTTTCTCGGACCCTCGATTTACGTCGGAGGAGAAAACATAATCACGTCCGACACGCGGCCCGAGAGCCTGTTACGTTTGCTCGATACACACCGGGTCACTTCTTTCTTTGCCCCTCCCACGGTCTGGATCTCCCTCCTTCGATCACCCCTATTCGACTTCTCCGATCTGTCGTCTCTTCGCAAGGGCTACTACGGCGCATCGATAATGCCCGTGGCCGTCCTTGCAGAAATGCAGGCGCGACTTCCTCGGACGCGGCTCTGGAATTTCTACGGCCAGACCGAGATCGCGCCGCTCGCGACCGTGCTCAAGCCCGAGGATCAACTTCGCAAGGCGGGCTCGGCCGGGCGCCCGGCACTGAATGTCGAGACGCGCATCGTCGATGAGGAGGGCCGCGACGTCGAGGTGGGCGAGACCGGCGAAATCGTGCATCGCTCGCCGCATCTCCTGAGCGGCTATTTCCACAACGATGAGCGCACGACCGAAGCCTTCATCGGAGGGTGGTTTCACAGCGGGGATCTGGCGCGCATCGATTCCGAGGGCTACATCTATATCGTCGACCGCAAGAAGGATGTCATTAAAACCGGGGGAGAGAACGTCTCCAGCCGGGAGGTCGAGGAGACGATCTACCGTCTTGGGGAGGTCGCGGAGGCGGCGGTCGTCGGAGTTGCACATCCCGTCTGGATCGAGGCGGTGACCGCCGTCGTCGTGATCAAGGACGGCGCGGCGCTCAGCGAGCACGAGGTGATTACCCACTGTCGCGCGTCGATGGCCGGCTTCAAGACTCCCAAGCGTGTGCTGTTCGTAGAGTCTCTACCGAAGTCCCCCAGCGGCAAGCTCCTAAAGCGCGAGTTGCGCGACTGGCTGAAGCAGTTTGCACCTTTTTGAACGGTGCATCAGTTCACGCCGGCGCAACGCGAGCCCGTCCAATAGATGAGCCCGCCGCGGTGCAGGCGCGGATCGGAAACCTGCTCCGCGGGCGTTGTGATTTCAACGCCGTGCACGGGTCTCGCTGAAGTCAACCTTACCGTCCGACCAAGCGCTGCAGATGGGCGGGATACCGAGCGCCTTGGATTTCGATCTTCGAGGCCGCATTCGTGATCTCCCTCAACTCATCCGCACCCAACTCGAGGGACGCTGCGCCGAGGTTCTCCTCGAGCCGGTGCAGCTTGGTGGTACCGGGGATCGGAACGATCCAAGGTTTCTGCGCCAGCAACCACGCGAGCGCGAGCTGAGCAGGCGTCACGTTCTTGCGCGCGGCTATGGCGGCGAGCAGATCCACCAGCGCCTTGTTGGCCTTGCGAGCTTCGGGCGAAAAACGCGGAACCATGTTGCGGAAATCCGTGCTGTCGAACGTAGTCCCCTCATCGATCTTCCCCGTGAGAAAACCCTTCCCCAGAGGGCTGAATGGCACCAAGCCGATGCCCAACTCCTCGAGTGTCGGCAGGACCTCCTTCTCCGGCTCTCGCCACCAGAGCGAGTATTCGCTCTGCAGGGCCGTCACCGGCTGCACGGCGTGGGCGCGGCGAATCGTCTGCACGCCCGCCTCGGAGAGGCCGAAATGCTTGACCTTGCCCGCCCGAATCAGATCCTTCACCGCGCCGGCAACGTCCTCGATGGCTACCTCGGGGTCGACGCGGTGCTGGTAAAGGAGGTCGATGGATTCGACCTTGAGCCGCTTCAATGAGGCCTCCACGACTGCCCGGATGTGGTCCGGACGGCTGTCCAAACCACCCGCCTGCTCGCCGTCGACGATCCGGAATCCGAACTTGGTTGCGATCACGACCTGGCCGCGATATGGCGCAAGCGCCTCGCCCAGCAGCTCTTCATTCGCAAATGGACCATAGACTTCCGCGGTGTCGAAGAACGTAACGCCGCGCGCAACGGCTGCGTGGATCACGGCGATCATGTCCTGCTTGTCGCCCGCCGGCCCGAGACCGAAGCTCATTCCCATGCAGCCGAGGCCGAGCGCGGACACTTCCAAGCCACTTTTTCCCAGTTTTCGCTTCTGCATAAGACCCTCCGTATGCGGTGACACCAGACTAGACCCAAGCGGCTCCGCCGACCAGGCGCTATAATTAGCCCGCGATCGTGATCGTCGACGTATGCGAAAAAGCGAGAAGAAAATGCCTGACCACGTCTCGATCCGGGCAGTAGTCCGAGGCGATTTCGACCGATGGCTGCCGTTGTGGGCAGGCTACAACGCATTCTACGGGCGCTCGGGGGCAACCGCACTGGCAGCGGACATCACGCAAATGACGTGGGGCCGATTTTTCGACAGCTACGAGCCGGTGCACGCACTCGTCGCCGAACGGGGCCAGGAATTGCTTGGACTCGTGCATTACATCTTTCACCGTACCACCATTGCAATCGAACCGACGTGCTATCTGCAGGATCTGTTTACCAGCCCGCATGCGCGCGGCGAGGGAGTGGGCACTGCCTTGATCAACGAAGTCTACGAACGAGCAAGGCTTGCCGGAGCGCACCGCGTGTATTGGCTGACACACGAGACCAATCACACCGCCATGCGCCTGTACGACAAGGTCGCCGATCGCTCCGGCTTCGTGGTCTACCGCAAGTTATTCTGAAGCTCAACGCAGAGAGAGCTCCATGCGCACGGCGCCGTCTTGCGGCTTGGCCTTGTCGCTGACCACGAGGAACACGCGCGCCGGGTCGATCCCGGTATCGGTGAGCAACGCCCGCTGCAGCGCGAGCGCGCGTTGCTGTCCAAGGGCCGTCAACTGATCCTCCCCGACGGCGATGTGCTCGTGCAATGCCGTGGTCAAAAAATCGATCTTTGCGGCGCTGAGCTCGGGCTTTTGCTTGATGGCCGTCACGGAGTCCGGATACTTAGGCTCGCCGCCGAAATCTCGCGCATAGAGCCGCGCCAGCACATCGAGCTTCGCAGCCGGATCGAGCTGATCGAAGGATGACGGCGCGGGCGAGGCTGTGCCCTTCCGGCCGCCTTTCTGACTCTCCGCTTGCACCTCCGCAAGCTGCGACTGGAACGCCGTGGCAACGAGCGCGGGGCGGTCGAGGTCGGGTACGGTAGCGATCGGTATCTCGAGCTTGATCTGCGGGCGCTCCTGGAGCGCCTTGACCAGTCCCTTCACCTTGTCGGATTCGGTAGCTGCCAGATCGTTCGAGCCCGGCTGAAAATCGATGAACTGCAGGTTGGGACCCGAGCCGAACAGGGAACCCAGCAAAGCGAATGGGGCGGTCACCGCCTTTTCAAGGATATTGAGAAGCACCTGCCAGATGATCGGACCCAGCCGGAACTTCGGGTCGTCGAGCGAGCCGGTTACGGGCAACGGCAGGTCGATCACGCCGTTGCGATCTTTGAGAAGCGCGACGGCCAGCTTCACGGGCAACGAGACCGCATCCTTGCTCGCGGTCTTGTCGCCGAACTCGAGTTGATCGATGACGATATGGTGTTGGGCGTCGAGCTTGCGATCGACGACTTTGTAGTGCATGTCGGTCGTCAGCTTACCCTTGGCGATGTCGTAGCCGGCCCATTTTCCGGAGTAGGGATTGAAGATGCTGAGCTCGATGTTCCGAAAACTCATGGTGATATCGGTATAGAGCGCGGCGCTCAGCACGTTGACCTCGCCGTTGATCGACACCGGCGAAAATTGATCCACCTCGCCGCGCAGATCCACCTTCGCGCGCGAACTGGGGTTCGAGGACAGCCCGAGGATGGACCCCCGCAGATTGAGAATACCGGCGGAGAAGTGAGGCGTGATGGAGAGATCCGCGAAGTCGAGGCGCCCCGCCTCCAGCTGGATTTTCTTGATGGCGATGGGCAACGCGGGTCTCTTGACGGTGATCGATTTCGCGCCGCGCTTGGGCGTCGCTGGTTTGACCGCGACCGGCAGCGTGGCGACCTGCGCCGGCGACTTGAGCACCCGTGCCACGTTCAGACTCGTATCCGACTCGATGATCACCCGGGCGTATGGCTTGCGTGCCGTGATTTCCGCGATCTCCAGGCGGTCCGGACCCTGCTGAACGTCGAGACCTTTGACATCCAAGCGCTCCCAGTTGATCAGATCCTCGTGAAGCGCGGCATCGACCGTGTGCAATTTCTCGACATAGAGGTCGCCCGAGAGCTTGATTGCAGGCTTGGCGGCGCCGTAGCTGACCTGCACCGCGCCGCCCAGCTTGCCGCTGCTCAGAATCATCGCAGTGCGCTGTGCGATATAGGGCTGCGCCGCCGTGAGGTCGATGCCAGCCAGCTTCACTTTGACCGTCGCCGCCAGAGGCCGTGGCGTCAGCTCGCCGTCCAGGGCGAGCGATCCCGTCTCGTTGATCTTGGCATCGAACGTCACTTTCACGGGCTTCGCCAAGTCGAGGCTCGCGCCCTGCACCGTGAGAGACAGCGGCGCGAGCAGCACCTTGGCGGCCGGTTGAATCGTGCGATCCTCGGCCGAGATGCTGGCCTCGCGCAGCGCGAACTCGTGCAGATCGATCTTCCACGGCGTGGCGCCGGCCGACGGCGTAGTCGTGACAACGGCGCCGCTCGCGGTTGCAGGCGCAGCCGTTGCCGACGCCCCGGCGGCGGGAACCGCGCCGGGACGCGCCGCCGGCACCGCAAGCTTTAGCAGATTGATCGCACCGTCAGGCTCGAGCCAGGCGAGCACCTTGAGTCCCGTCAGAGACAACGAATCGATGGTGCCGGAGCGCTGCGCAAGATCGATCGCGGCACCGCTCATGTCCAATGTTGGAAGACTCACCCAGTCCGTTTCCGAGTCTTTCGGTCTCACCGCCAGATTCGATACGGTGGCCTTCGCGACGTTGAGCGCCAGATTGGCCTGGTCCGTCAACGAGAACTTGTAGCTTGACTGCACATCGATGGTGCCCGAAGCCACGACAAAATTGAGCTGATCCTCGAGATATTCCCAAAGGGTGCGCGCCTGCAGCGCCTCGATGTGCAGCTCGCCGTCGGACGCAACGGGTTGCACCGACAGATGCCCGTGCCATTCGATGCGCTCTCCGAGCTTGGAGGCCCCCGTGAACGTGAACAGGCCGCCGGCGACCCCCGTGGTGAAATCCTTGAGCTCAAAGTTGATGGGCTCGAGGCGCGCCGCGAAGGCGGACGGTCGGCTGCGGTCCTCATAGCTCACCGAGCCGCTCGTCACCTTGAAAGACGCGATGCGCACCGCAGGCAAGGGCTCGTTCTTGGCCGGCGGTTTCGGAGCCGCCGGCGGCGGGGACGGCTTCGGCTTGAGCGCCAGAAGGTTGATGACGCCGTCGGGTGCGACCGAGGCATTGAGGACGGGAGAGTCGAGCTCGATGCGATTGAATGTATACGCTCGATGCCACAGCGAGGATAGCTCGAATCCGACGAACAGCCGCTCAAATCCCAGGAGTTTCTTGCCGTCGGAAGTCGCCAGCGTGAAATTCTTCACATCCAGCTGGAAGAGAAACGGGTTGATGCGAATCTCGCCCAGAGTGGGGGTCACGTTCAGGGTTTTCGGAATCTCCTCGAGGAGCTTGCTGCGAAGCACCTTTGGCGCTATCACGAAACCGGCCAAGGCGTACAGGCCGACGACCACAGCCACGCCGAGTACGATGCGGGCAATCCTCGTCCTGAAGAGTCGCAGCACGGAAAGGTTCCTCGGTGCCGCCGTTGCAATCGGCGCTCGTTGTTCCTATCCCACTAGTCTAGCAAAGAGTGGCGACCCAAGCCGCGCTCCAGGAAATGCGTCTCGAGGCCCGCCCGATCCCAGTGCGCCGTGTCGGCCGCGGCTGCATAGGTGCCTTGCAGAAACGACAGCAATAATCCGTCCGGATCGGACGCGTTGCGAACCTGATCGTAAGGAAGCAAGAATTCACCCAGCGCCTCACTGAAAAAGGCGCCCTTGGGTACCTGCGCGTCCTTGAATCCAGCAGCCGCGGGGTACGCGTAAGAGTAGAAGGATGCATAGTCGATCCCGCCGCCACCGGGCCAGAAACCGGCACTGCTCACCTCGTGGGAGTAGGCTTCCACCATGACGGCAGTGGCGAGACCGGGAACCTTCCCCGTGAAAGGCGGCGCGGGCCGGCCGGAGAAGCGCGTGGCGGCGAGGTCGAAGCTGCCCCAGAAAAAATGCACCGGGCTTGCCTTACCGATGAAGCCGGTGCGGAATTTCTTGAACACGCGATCCGCTTGCACGAGGGCCAGCCAGAATCGATGCGCAGCGTCGGCATCGTAAGATGCATGCCCGCGGTCCTCGCCAAATGGTACTGCGCCCGGAATTTCACATGGCCTCTCCGTTATCCGCACCTCGATGTCGAGATCGCCGAGCGCCTTCATGACCGCTCGATAAAAATCGCAGACCGACTCGGGCATCAGCCGGATGCGCCTGCGCTGCCCCGTGCTCGTGTCGATATCGAGGGTGTGGTCGATGAAATCAAACCGCATCTCGAAGCCCTCGCTTCGATGAGGGATGATGGAGGTCGAGAGACCGCGCGCAGTCACGTAGAGCGGCACATGCCAGCTGTGGTTCAGCCAGGGAGTCAGCTCTAGCCGAATTTTACCGACGATCTGGGTCCAAAGGTGCAACGTCTCGCACGTCGACTTCCAGGCCGGATAAGGAAGCGGGGGCCACGCTGCGTCGTCGGACATTGCCTGCACTATACGCGACCACAACATGGTAAGGGGCGATCCGCGGAGCAATGCAGTCCTTGATACTCTTGATGGTATCGCTCCTCTAGCCCACCGGCTTGAGACCCAGCTGCTGCTCCAGTTTTTTGTCATACCCATAAATATCGTCGAAGAACATGATTGGACCGGCTTCAGTCGCGAGCGCGGTTGCGTACAAAATTAGCACCTCGACCGGGCGGTTGAGGTCGATGCGCACCGTCGAGGTGCCGTTCATAGCCGCCTGGATCTTGTCCTGCGTCCAGTCGCCCGGCTCATCCTTGAGCACCAAAGTCGCCAGTGCCAACGGGTCACTCACCCGAATGCAGCCATGACTGAATGTTCGCACGGGCTGCTTGAAGAGGGCGTGCGCCGGCGTCGAATGCAGGTAGACGTTATAGCTGTTTGGAAACATGAACTTGATGAGCCCCAGCGCATTGTCCTCGCCGGGCTGCTGGCGCAAGCGCAGTTTTCCCGCTGCCAGCGCTTTTAGATTTTTAGGGGTTGCGGGTACGACCGGGGATGAATCACCGGGGCCGGATGCAATCTCCAGGTGTTGCGCAGCCATATAGCGAGGATTGGCCCGAATTTTCGGAAGCATTTCACGCTGCGTGATGCTGTAGGGAACATCCCAGTACGGCCGCAGGATTACATAGCGCATCGACCCTTCGAATACCGGCGTCTGTGTTTTCGGATAAGTCCGCCCGACGATTACGTCCATCTGCAGAATGTCCGCGGCGCGGTCGGCGGTGGTGCGAAATGCGAACAGCCGGAATTGCGGAACATTGACGATGATGGGGGGTGTCTCGAAGGGTGTGAGCCAGCGCCATCGCTCGAGGGTCAGAGTGATTTGGCGAATGCGCCGCGCGGGCGGCGTTGCCAACTCGGCAAACGTCGACTTATCCACAGTGCCTGTGGCGGCGAGCCCGTGACGCAGCTGGTACCTGCGCACGGCGGCACTCAAGTCCGCATCGAAAGTCGCATCCGCCGGCAAGGCGCTCGCCTCACCGGGCAGATCACCCATCAAGTTCAGCATCCGGCGGAGCGCCGGCGCACCGGCATACACGTCGCCAATTCTTAGTCGCGTCGGCGGGGGCGGCAGCCGCGTAAAATCCTGTTGCTGGATGACCCTGCGAAGCCGGCTCAACGCATCCTTCAGCAGTGCGTAGTGGTAGAACGGCGGCTCAACCGAGCTCAAAACGTCGGTCGCCTTGGGAGCTCCGGCGAGGTCTTTGAGAACGACGGCAAGGTCCAAGGGAGGACGCGAGCGGTCTTCTCGCAACTTGAATCCGGCGGCCTCCGGTGTCACACGCCCGTAATGTAGATCCGAGACCAAGCGCAAGGCTGCCGCAGAGAGCATCACGTCAAATTGCGCCCAACGGGCGTCGTCGCCTAAGGCGGGCGATGCCTGGACGTTCAAGAGTTGTGCGATTTCGGTCCCTCCATAATCTTGCGTCTCCAGCCCATAGCTCTCCGCGTTCTGCAGCTCATGAAGCACCGCTTCCGCCTGCGGAGTCGCCGTGCCCTCTCGAATCCAGAGAGGACCGTTGCCGGAAGCTAAGTAGACGCTGTGCAGCGCCTGGGCTCCGCCGTGGCCTACCGTCGACGCGCCGAGCAAGACGTCCGCGCTTGGAATCAGCTTGGCGACTTCCGCCGCTACGCCGTCTGTCACAGCAGCATGAGATGGCGCGGCGGCCAAGGTGGACAGCGCCAAGAGAATCGCAGCAATGACAGGGCGCCGCCGCGAAGGCATTTCAGTCGTCCTACTCATGTCTCCCGGCCTGCAGTGCTCGTTGAGGGCATCGCCAAATATAGCGGCCGGAACCTCGAGCGGGTATAAATTAAGCGCAACTCTCTTGACGAGAATTTGCGTTAGAATGTGGCATAGGTGTTCTTGGAGAAATCAATGGTCCGCCGAAAGAAGCACAATCAGAAGCGAAGCAAGCGACAGCGCTGGACTGCGACAGATCTTAGGCAATTGAAAGCTTTAGCGGGACGGCGTAAAGCGTCCGTCATCGCTCGTCAGTTGCGCCGCACAGAACCCGCTGTCCGCTGGAAGGCGCACATCGAAGGAATCTCCCTCGCAATGACGTGACGCGGGAGGTTGGCCATCGGCTCATAGCCACGAGCCTGGCGAATCTTGTTCACGTTTCCTGCCGTATCCCTGTGACACTTTTGGTCACCTGATGACCATCAAAGACACACGCCACGGCCCCTGACTCCATGCCCGTCGGCGGCCGGCGACAGCCGCGTTTTACAAAAGCGACGGCGGCGATTTTATCGCGAGCCAGATCACACGCACGCGCGCCGTACCGCCTCATAGTGCCTGCCCAGCGAGCCGTCGAAACACACTCAATGTTCGACGTCTTGCCGAACCTCAAACTGGCTTTCGAGGGTGATGATGAAATCGGTCAATGAGCTGTTGAAGTTATTCATGCGCCAAGCGGAGCTGGAGAGAGCGATGCGACAGCCGGGCGGAGCCCGTGTGACGCAGGAGCAGGAATTGCACGCCGGCAAGCAGCGCCTAAGTGAGTTCCCCGAGGACATGCGCCGCGGGCTTTCTCATGACTGAAGCGGAAATACTGTTCCCCGTGCAATGCCCCGTCTGCGCACAGGAAGCCTTGACGGGGTTTCGCATTTCGGTGGTTGCCGACGCACTGCGAACCGGGGAGATGCGCTTTTATGCGCGATGTCATGTTGTGAGTTGGGAGGCGAGCGAGAAGGAGATTTTCCTGTTGCACGAATACCTCGAGGCAGGTTGGTCCGAGGAGATGCAGGAGACCTGCCGGCAAATCGACTTCGAGAACTCGGCCGAAAATGGCCAACCCGTATTCGTGCACACCGAAATGATGGAACAACTCCGAGTCGATGAGTCGAGCGATCCGGAACCTGCGGCGATTTACCCGGCCAATACGTCTTTGAGGTAGACGCCCTGCGATAGCCCGCCCTTCACCTGACGGGTGGCTTCAGGCGCACTATAATCAAACTGAAAGTGCGTTTCCCTGGAGCAATACGATGCAAATAAGCAAACTCGGTGTGTGGGCAGCCCTGGACACCCTCAGTGCGCCGAATGCCGCCGCCTTCGCGCAACGCGCCGAGGCGTGGGGTTACGGTGCCCTATGGATTCCGGAGGCGGTGGGTCGCGAGGTGTTTTCCGCATCCGCGTGGCTACTCGCCAATACCAGCACGATGACCGTCGCGACCGGGATCGCCAACATTTACGCGCGAGATCCGCTATCGGCTGCGGCGGCGCAGAACGGTCTCAACGAGCAGTCGGGCGGCAGGTTTCTGCTCGGTCTCGGCGTCTCACACGTGCCTCTCGTCGAGGGCATACGTAAGCACATATACGGCAAACCCATCGCGACTATGCGCGCCTACTTGCGGGCCATGGCCGAGGCGGACTATCGCGCAGTCCCACCGCCGGCCAAGCCCAAGACCGTGCTGGCCGCGCTGGGTCCGAAGATGCTGGAGCTCTCCGCCGAGCTCGCCGACGGCGCACATCCATACAATGTCACTCCGGAGCACACTCGGCGGGCGCGGGAGATTCTGGGTGCGGGCAAGCTCCTATGCGTCGAGCAGGCCGCCATTCTAGAGACGAGCGCCGCCGACGCGCGGGCAACCGCTCGCAAGTTTCTCTCGGTCTATCTGGGGTTCCCCAACTATGTGGATAACTGGAGACGTCTGGGCTTCGTAGACGCCGACTTCGCAGGCGGCGGCTCCGATCGGCTGATCGACAGCATCACGGTATGGGGCGACGAAAGGGCGATTCGCGACCGCATCGAGGCACATTGGCAGGCGGGCGCTGATCAGGTCTGCGTCCAGGCTATCGGCCGAGGGGCGTCCTCCGACGAGCATCTCCTCGCTCTGCTGGCACCCCGTTAGTTAAGTCTGGCCACCGCGACTCTCCTCTTCACACCCTCCTCTCCCGAGCTCGGGCGTATGATGCAGCTTTTCGACAACCCCAAAGCAAGGCACGTCATGGTCAGCACAACGAGAGTCGATCCCACCTTCCTCGAACACCAGAAGCGTCGGCTTACGGCGCTTCGACAGGGAATTCTTTCCGTCCGGCAAGACCAGCAGGGCGAACAGAAGAGCGTCAACGCCGAGTTGAGTGGTCAGGCGCGAGACTACGAGGACGACGCACAGAGGCTCGCAGCGGTGGAGTTGCAAGACAATCTGCTCGTGTACGACGATGAACGTTTGAGCAATATCGAGCGTGCCTTGCAAAAGATCGATGAGGGCAGCTATGGCTTATCCGATGCGAGCGGCAAGCCCATCTCCATCGAGCGCCTCAAAGCCTTTCCGGAGGCTCTATATACCGAAGAAGAGCAACGACAGCGCGAAGCGGTGAGGTGACCCGCGTCGACGCGATGACATTCTCCGGTCGTGAGCATTTGATCCGCCATACCTTTGAGCGCCGGCGATCGAGGCGACGCTTGTGACGGCTTCCGTTTTCTTGAGTTACGCCTCCGAGGACCGCGACGCGGCACGGTCCATCGGCGATGCATTGACGAGCTTTGGCCTCGACGTCTGGCTCGACCAGAGCGAGCTCGGCGGCGGCGACGCTTGGGACCAGAAGATCCGCAAACAAATCCGCGAATGCGATTACTTCATGCCGATCATCTCGAGGCGTACCGAGGCACGTCACGAAGGCTATTTCCGCCGGGAATGGCGCTTGGCGGTCGAGCGCACGCTCGATATGGCGGACGATCACCTGTTTCTACTTCCTGTGGTCATCGACGAAACCATTGAGGCGCAGGCGCGTGTCCCCGAGAAGTTCCTCACTGTGCAGTGGCTGCGGCTTCCCGACGGCCGACCGACCGCCGCACTCGAGGTGTTGTGTCGCCGGATTGCCACGGGCGCGGTTGTCGAGCCGCAGCCTGCCAAGCCATCCGCAGTCCGAATCCAAAGCTCTGCCGCGATGGCCACGTTCTACCCGCCTTTCCCAGGCGCGGAACCGGGGAAGCGGTTGCGCCATTGGGTTCAAGTGCTGGGGTGGTTATTGCGTTCGGCGTGGATCTTCTTTCAGCGCCTACCCCGATGGGTAAGGATCATTCTCTACCTATGGGCGTTGTTCGCGCTCCTCTCGATGTGCCACGGGCGTCATGCAAGCTCTTCAAGCTCGAGCGCCGATGCCAAAAAACTCAAGGCCGTCGCCGATCAATATGAGCTCAGCAAGAATCCCGCCGATCTTGCGAAGCTCGGAGCTCAAATCGCAAGCCAGTTTTCGGACGAGTCATCCGACCGTAGGGCATCCAAACCAGTGCTTGCCATTCCCTTCGCCGCACCGGCCGGCGACGCAGCAGCGGAAAAGCTCGCGGACGCCGCCTTCGCTCAAACATACGGGCGGCTTGCGCTGTCGCTTCACGGACAGATCAGCCTCGAATCGGATTCGGCCGGATCGAAAGACCCGCACGCGGCGGTTCAGAGAGCGCGGGACCATCGTGCCAACTATGTGGTGTATGGCGCGGTCAGCGTCCAGCCCTCGGGTGAGGCGCTGGTCGTCACCGTAGCCGACGCGGCGCACGACTCAGTGCTATGGAGCCAAACGTATCCGGTAGTGAGTGCCGATCCTTTGAAGATCGCGAGCGAGGTGGAATCCCAAGTCCCGCAGCCGGAGAGCGACTAGCGCGTTCAGCGACTTT